>Ga0070717_10000065_pt1 | contig 88895 bp, 89 predicted proteins | sample LARL113metaG_FD_71366 | JGI IMG/M metagenome (GOLD analysis project Ga0070717, IMG submission 71366) | Corn, switchgrass and miscanthus rhizosphere microbial communities from Kellogg Biological Station, Michigan, USA - LAR L11-3 metaG | ecosystem: Host-associated > Plants > Roots > Rhizosphere ...
CGCGTCGGCGCCGACGCGCTCGCTGATGCGCGCGATCTCGTTGATGAAAGAGATCTTGGTCGCGAGGAAAGCGTTCGACGCGTACTTGACCATCTCGGCGGTGTAGATGTTCGGTGTGATCAGGACCGGGGCGTCCAGCGGGGCATAGAGCCGCGCGACTTTTTCGGCCGCCTCGCGGTCGTGGCTTCCCACGACGACGCGATCCGGATGCATGAAGTCCTGGATCGCTGAACCCTCGCGCAGGAACTCGGGGTTCGAGACCACCGCGGCCGGATGCTTCGGGTTCGTCTTCTGCAGCACGCTCGACACCATGTCGCCCGTCAGCGGGGGCACGGTCGACTTGTTCACGACGACCAGGGGTCCGTCCATCGCGTCGGCGATCGAGCTTGCCGCGGCCTCAACGTACGAAAGGTCGGCCTCGCCCCCCTCGCCCTCGGGCGTGCTCACCGCGATGATTGCGTACTCGGCGCCGGGGATCGCATCGACGTACGAGGTCGTGAAACGCAGCCTGCCCGCGCGCGCGTTGCGCTCTACGAGCTCGTTGATCCCGGGCTCGTAGAACGGAACGCGATTGCGCTGGAGCTCGGCAATCTTCTTCTCGTCGATGTCGACCACGACGACGTTGTTGCCAAGGTCGGCGAGGCAGGCGGCCGTCGTCAGGCCGACGTACCCGGCGCCGATGACTGCGACCCTGCTCATGTGGCGGGATTATCTCAACACGGATTCGTAAGCTGAGATCGTCGCTTGCGCGGTGCTGAACCAGCTGAAGCTCTTCGCCCGCTCGAGACCGGCGGCTCGCCAGCGGTCCCGCTCATGCACCATACGTGTGGCCGCACGGCCGAGCGCTTCGACGTCGCCATCCTCGACGAGCAACCCGGCATCGTCCACAACCTCGGGCAGGCTCGAGTTGCGGAACGCCGCAACCGGGCAACCGCATGCCATGGCCTCGAGGCACGGCAGGCCGAATCCCTCGTACCGGCTGGGGAAGACAAAACAAGCGGCCGCTCCATAAAGGTCCGCCAGCGCATCGCTGCCGACCAGCCCAAGCTGCACGGCACCGGGCATGAGCGGCGCCTTTCGACCCGGAGGTCCGGTTATCACCAACTTCAGCTCGCCGTCGGCCTGCCGCGCGGTCTGCCACGCGCCGAGCAACGCGGCCGGGTCCTTGCGCGCGTCGAGGGCGCCGACGAACAGCAGGAACGATCCGTCGAGACCAAATCGTTCTTGCACCCTCGCGGCCGCGCCTTCCCTGGGTCCAAAGAGCGGATCCGCCGCCTCGGGGATGACCCGGAGTCGTGACGGCTCGGTGACCCTGAGCCGTGTGGCATCCGCCGCCGTGGAAGAAGACACGGCGAGGACGAGGTCGGCGGTACGGAGAAGCCGGCGGCCGAGCCAGAAACGGAGCCGCTCGCCGCGCATCTTGCCGCCGCCCCAAACCCAGGGAATGAGGTCGTGAAGCGTGACCACGAGAGGAGATGGCGTACGGCCTGGCAGACGGAAGTCAATGGCGTGATAGACGTCGGGGCCAACCTTTGCGATGTCCCCCGCCAGCAGCAGTGCGTCTTCGTACGCGGCGAACTGGCCGTGGCTGCGCCGGCGGCAGCGTGCGAGCCGGTACTCGCCCGGAGGCAGGTCCGGTGGATCGAGCGCCTCGTCGATCAGAAGAGTCAGGTTCGGGTCGAAACCGGCCTGGATCAGCCCCCTGAGCAAACCTGTGGCGTAGGCTCCGACGCCCCGCACCGCGCTTCGCCCCTGCAGAGGCCTCATATCCAGCAGCACGGACGGGCGACCAGAGCCCTTCCGCGATGAGTTCATGAGACTGGTGATCATAATTTGGCCGGCATGAGCGACCTGGACCTCGTCATCGTCGGAGGTTGCGGCCACGTCGGGCTTCCGCTTGCGCTGTCACTGGCCGACTCCGGCTTCCGGGTCGGGATCAACGACATAGACGACCTCAAGCTCGCGCAGGTCAAATCAGGTCATGTCCCGTTCCGGGAAACGGGCGCCGAGCAGCTTCTGGCCGACATGCTTGCGAGCGGCCGGCTCGAGCTGTCCGCCGACCCGGCGATGCTGCGGCGCACCGAGACGGTCATCCTGGTCATTGGGACGCCGATCGACGAGTTCATGAACCCGTCCGTCCGGATCTTCGAGCGAGTGCTGGACGAGCTGACACCACACCTCCGGCAGGGGTCTCTCGTAATCCTTCGCTCGACGGTCTTTCCCGGCACCACCGAGACGGTAGAGCGCCGGCTTCGATCCGCCGGGATCAAGGCCGACCTGGCATTCTGCCCTGAGCGCATCGCCGAGGGCCACGCTCTGGAGGAGCTGCGCACGCTGCCGCAGATCGTTGGGGTGACGTCCGATGCCGCGTTTGCCCGCGCTCGAGTCATTTTCGAGCGCATGGGCATCAAGACCGTCATCCAGACGACTCCTCTCGAAGCCGAGCTTGCCAAGCTGTTCACCAACACCTGGCGCTACATGAAGTTCGCCATCGCCAACCAGTTCTTCCAGATCGTCAACCGGTCGGGGCTGGACTACAGCCGCGTGCTGTACGCGATTCGCGAGGACTACCCGCGGGCCGCCGACCTGCCGAGTCCCGGATTTGCCGCGGGGCCGTGCCTCTTGAAGGACACGATGCAGCTTTCCGCCTTCACGCCCGACCACTTTCCAATGGGCCAGGCCGCCATGCAGGTCAACGAAGGCCTGCCGGGTTACATCGTGGACACGCTCAACTCCCGCCGGCCGCTTCTGGGCCGAAACATCGGCATTCTCGGCATGGCGTTCAAGGGCGAGTCGGACGACCCGCGCGCGTCTCTCAGCTACAAGCTGCGCAAGCTGGCTCAGTTCAAGGGCGCGAAGGTGCTGTGCACGGACCCGTACATCATGGACGAGACGTTCGAACCGCTCGACAAGGTGCTGAACGACTCCGAAGTGCTCGTCATCGGCGCGCCGCACCGGGCGTACCGCGACCTCGACTTGCGCGGTCGTGAGGTCGTCGACATCTGGGGCCTCACCGGACCAATCCGCCTCTGAAGGTCCTCGTCACCGGCGCTGCCGGCTTCATCTGCGGGTACCTCGTCGCCGATCTGCTGCACGCGGGCCACGAGGTCGTGGGCGTCGACAACTACAGCAAATACGGACCGGTCAAGAGGACGTTCGACGGCGACCCGCGGTATCGGCTGGTCGAAGGCGACGCGAAAGACACGACCCTCCTGACCGCGCTCGCCGTCGATTGCGACCACGTCGTCGCGGGCGCGGCGATGATCGGAGGCATCTCTTACTTCCACGAGTTCGCGTACGACCTGCTCGTGGAAAACGAGCGAATCTGCGCTGCCACCTTCGACGCCGCCGTCAGCGCGTTCCAACACGGCCGCTTGAAGAAGATCACCGTGCTCTCGAGCAGCATGGTGTTCGAGTCGGCGTCGGTCTTTCCGACCCCCGAGGGCGCGCAGCTCACGAGCCCTCCTCCCCGTTCCACTTACGGCTTTCAGAAGCTGGCGACCGAGTACTTCGCGCGCGGCGCCCACGAGCAGTACGGGTTGCCCTACACCATCGTGCGGCCCTTCAACTGCGTCGGCATCGGCGAGCGGCGCGCGCTGCGCGACTCCGACGTGATGAGCGGGAATGTGAAGCTCGCGATGAGCCACGTCGTGCCCGACCTCGTGCAGAAGGTGCTCAAGGGTCAGGACCCGCTGCACATCCTCGGCGATGGCAGCCAGGTACGGCACTACACGTACGGCGGCGACCTTGCTCGCGGTATCCGGCTCGCGATGGAGTCGGAAAGGGCATTGAACGAAGACTTCAACCTCTCGACCGCGCGCTCGACGACGGTCCGCGAGCTTGCCGAGGTCATCTGGCGCAAGGTTCACGGACCGGACAGGCCATTGCGACTCGTATCCGACCCGCCATACGAGCACGACGTGCAGATGCGCGTTCCGGACGTCAGGAAAGCGGGCGAAATGCTCGGCTTCGAGGCGACGACGTCGCTCGAAGATGTGCTCGACGAGGTCATTCCGTGGGTCCGCGAGGAGATCTCGGCCGGCCGCATATGAATCAAGTGACGCCGGTGCTCTCGGTCGTCGTCCCCGTCTATAACGAGGGCGAGAACGTGGCGCCGACGCTGAAAGGGATCGTCGAAAAGACGCACGTCCGCCCGCTCGAGGTGCTCGTCGTGCACGACTTCGACGAGGACACGACGGTGCCAGTGGTCAAGCGAATGCAGGCCGAGATGCCGGAGCTGCGACTCCACCGCAACACGCTAGGTCGCGGGGTGCTCAACGCGATGAAGTCAGGCCTACGCGCCGCGAAAGCGCCATATGTGCTCATCACGATGGGCGACGGGTCGGACGACGCGTCCGACATCGACGCGATGTATGGGCTTGCCCACGCAGGCGCCGACGTCGTCGCCGGCTCGCGCTACATGCGCGGCGGGCGGCAGCTGGGCGGCCCGCTCCTGAAACGGACCTTGTCGCGAACTGCCGGCCTCTCCCTTCACTGGATCGGCGGCGTACCGACTCACGACGCGACGAGCAACTTCCGGCTGTACTCCAAGCGCCTGCTCAACCAGGTTGTCATCGAGTCGCAAGGCGGTTTCGAGCTTGGTCTCGAGCTGACGGTCAAGGCCTACCGCCTTGGATTGCGCGTCGCCGAGGTGCCCACGACATGGCGCGACCGCACCGCTGGACAGAGCCGCTTCAAGCTCTGGCAGTGGCTGCCGCGCTACCTCCATTGGTACTGGCGCGGAATTGGAGGAAGGCTACGTGCCACTCGTTAACATTTGGCCGGTGAGCCGCCTGCGACGCCAGGCCGCGTTCGCGTTTGCCGTTGCCATTGCGATGGCGCCGCTCACAGTCCATGCGACTTCGAGCCCGAACCCCTCGCTCGACACCGTTCTCGCCGAACCGCCGTCATCTGATTTCGCCGAGCTCACCACCAGCCCACTGCATGGCAAGTTCACGGCGCACAACTGGGCGATGCTCAGCGGCAGCAGCACCGACGCGGCGCAGACTGAGGCGACTCTCAACAGGGACGGCTTCGTCGACGGCTTCGGCAAGACGTGGGCTCAAGCCTCGTCCGGACACGCGCTGATCGAGGCGGTGATGGCATTCAGCGGCGGCCGGGGCGCGCAGAGTGCGCTGGCCGGCATGGAAGCCTCGGACAAGTCGGGCACGAGCTACAAGAAAGCCGACACCGTCGGCGGGATCAGCACCTACTACGGGGCACACTTCGAGGACAGCGCCAACCAGGTGATCGAAGACTTTTTCGCTTTCGTCAAGGGCAACGATATCTTCGGAATCGCATTTGTCTCGTCCAAGGACGACGTGCTGGATGACGCCACCAAGCAGATTCAGACTCAGTACAGCAGCGCTCCGGGATCCACGATCCCGACCTCACAGTGGCCGGAGAACGTCAGCCCAGCAGCATCGTTTCCGCTGGCCATCTTTGGCGCCGGGATCGGGTTCATCGTCGTCGTGGCGGGCCTGGTCGCCTTCGTCGTCCTGCGGCGGCAGGCGACGGCGCGCAGCGCCTACGCCTCCTTCGCTCCTGCGCTCTCTTTGCAGATGTCGCCGGACGGCTACTACTGGTGGGACGGTCAGTCCTGGCGCGACGCGGCACAGGACGCGCCGCCCACAGCGGAGCGTTCCAGCGACGGCCTCCACTGGTGGGACGGCCTTACGTGGCGGCCGGTGCCGCAACCTCCGGTCAGCTGATCGGCGACAGCGGCCGGTAGTTCTTTTTGTAGTACTCCCAGTACTCGCCTGACTTCAGCCGTCTCCACCACTCGTCGTGCTGCTCGTACCAGCGCACCGTCTGCTCCAGACCTTTGGCAAGGGCCACCTGCGGCTCCCAACCGAGCTCGGTGATGCGCGTGACGTCGAGCGCGTAGCGGTAGTCGTGACCGGGCCGGTCGGCGACGAACTCGATTTGCGAGTGAGGCTTGCCCATGATCTCGAGCACCGCTTCCGCCACCTGGAGGCCCGTCGTCTCCACGCCCGTGCCGACGTTGTAGATCCCGCCGAGCGGGGCTTCGTGGAGAACCATGTCGATCGCGCGGCAGTGATCCTCGACGTAGACGTAGTCGCGCACCGCCGAGCCATCGTTGTAGAGCGGGAGCTTCATCCCATCGATCGCGTTGGTGATCAGCACCGGGATCAGCTTCTCCGGGTACTGGTAAGGCCCGTAGTTGTTCGACCCGCGTGTGACCAGCAGGGGCAGCCCAAAGCTCTCCGCATACGCATGAGCGATGTGCTCGCCGCCGGCCTTGCTGGCGGAGTACGGGCTGCGCGGAAGGAGAGGGTCGTCCTCCCTGGACCGGCCGTCGGCCACATGGCCATACACCTCGTCGGTGCTCACGAGCAGGAACGCTTCGTGGCCGTAGCGGCGCGCCGCCTCGCACAGCACCGCTGTTCCTCGCACGTCCGTCTCGATGAATGCGAACGGATCCATCAGCGACCGGTCGACGTGAGTCTCGGCCGCGAAGTTGACGATTGCGTCCACCTTCTCCGCCAGGGTGTTGACGAGGTCGGCATCACAGATGTCGCCGTGCACGAATCGGTAGCCGCGCGTGCCCTCGAACTCCTTGACGTTGGCGAGGTTGCCCGCGTACGTCAGCTTGTCGAGCACCGTGATCTCGACCTCGGGCCGCGTCCGGCGCACCAGGCGCACGAAGTTGGAACCGATGAAACCGGCGGCTCCGGCCACCAGGAGACGCTCGAGGGTGCGGCTCACTTGATCGCGGGGCCCGCCGTCCAGTCGTAGCCGATCGTCGGATCGTCGTGCGGGATGCGACCCTCATCGTCTGGGTCGTAGACCTTGGAGGTGACGTAGAGCAGGTGCGAGCGCTCGAGCGCTCGGCAGCCGTGCGCGACGCCAGGCGGAATCTTCAAGCACGTGGCCGTGCCGTCGCCCATCAGAAACTCCATCAGCTGACCTTTGGTCGGGGAGTCCTCACGCGTGTCGTACAGCGCTACCTTCACCGAACCGATCACGTACCAAAAGTCGGTCTGCCGGTGGTGTATATGCCACGCCTTCGCCGTCCCCGGATGCATGAGGGAGTGGCTCCACTGGGCGAAGTGCTCGAAGAAATCGTCGGTCTCCCGGATGATCTCGCGGAAGAAGCCGCGCTCGTCGGCGTGCGTCGCCAGCTCTTTCAGCACCACGCCTTCGATGGTCACGGCTGCTGCGGCTCCGGGGCGGCCGCGCGACTGCGCACGAAGTCGTTGACGGCGTAGTAGGCCGGGATCGATTCGCCGGCGTCACCCCAGAACCCGTCGAGCACGTCGTACTCCATCAATCCTTGCTGTAGATACCAGTTGTTGACGTCGGTGATCTCGAGCTCCCCGCGTCCTGATGGTTTCAGCTCGGGCAGCACCTTCCACACCGTCTTGTCATAGAAGTAGACGCCTGTCACGGCGTATTCGCTCGGTGGGTGCGCGGGCTTCTCGATGATGAGCTCGATCTTGCGGTTGCCGTCGAACTGCACGACCCCGAGGCTGCGCAGATGGCCGGGGTCGTCCTCGCGAGTCAGGACGACGCGAGCTCCGCGAGCCTGTTCCTGGAATGCATCGACACACGGCTTCAGCGACCGCTCGAAGAGGTTGTCGGCGAGCATCACGACGCAACGCTCACCGTCCACGAACTTCTCCGCGAGCGCCAACGCCTCCGCGATACCGCCCGCCTTCTCCTGGTAGGCGTAGAACAACCGCTCGATGCCGAACTCGTGGCCGTCGCCGAGCAGACGGAGGAACTCGCCCGCGTGCGTGCCGCCAGTGACGAGCATGAGCTCGGTCACGCCCGCGCCGACGAGGGCCTCGATCGCGTGGTTGATCATGGGCCGGTCGTAGATCGGCAGCAGGTGCTTGTTGGTGATTCGGGTAAGGGGGTGCAGGCGGCTCCCGGTGCCACCGGCGAGGATGACGCCCTTCATCGCCACCGGATTCTAGGCTTCAAGCCTCATTGAACTACAACTCCTTGTGGCAGACTGGCCGCTACACAACAAATGGCCCGCCCCGAGAACTGGCCGCGAACAATCCTGCACGTCGACCTCGACGCGTTCTATACGTCCGTCCATCAGCGCGATGATCCCAACCTTCGCGGGATTCCCATCGCGGTCGCGGGGCGGTCCCGGCGCGCCGTGGTCATGGGTGCCTCGTACGAGGCGCGCGGCTACGGTGTCCGCTCCGCGATGCCGCTGCACGAGGCGATGCAGCTCTGCCCGCAGCTGACCGTCGTCTCGCCCGACGGCGCACGCTACCGCGAGGCGAGCCGGCTCGTCCACCAGATCTTCCGCCGTTTCACCTCCCCGGAGCTGGTCGAGGGCATGTCGCTCGACGAGGCCTACCTTGACGTGACGGCGCGTACGCGACATGGGACCGCCACGCCCGAGGAGGTGGCGCGACGGATCAAGTTTCAGATCCACACCGAGGTCGGGCTCACCGCGAGCGTCGGCGCCGCGACCTCCAAGCTCGTGGCCAAGGTGGCGAGCGGCACCCGGAAGCCCGACGGCCTCGTGCTTGTGCCACCCGGCACCGAGGCCGACTTTCTCGCTCCGCTGCCGGTCAGCGTCATTCCAGGCCTTGGTCCCAAGACCGAAGAACGGCTTAACGCGATGGGCTTGCGCACTGTCGGCGCCCTCGCCGCCTACGAAACGCAGCGATTGGTCCAGGCGCTGGGCACCAACGGCGCCGTGCTGCAGCGCCTGGCCCAGGGCCGCGACCGCACGCCGGTCGACGGCAGCAGGCCGGCCAAGACCATCTCCGCCGAGACCACGTTCGAGACCGACGTGAGCGACCGCGGCCAGCTCGAGCACGCGCTCCGCGACCTGACGGACCGCGTCACCGAGCGCCTCAAGACCGACGGCGTGCGCGCGCGCACGGTCTACGTGAAGCTCAAGCTTCCCGACTTCAGGCTCGTGAGCCGCCAGGTGAGCCGGACGAGCCCGACCGACGACGTCGAGACGATCTTCCGCGCCGCGCGCTCGGCGCTGGAGAAGTCGCACGTGGAGTCGAGGGCTGTGCGCTTGATCGGGGTTGGCCTGTCCGGCCTCGAGCACCCGGACTCTGATTCGTTGCAGCAGCTGAACCTCGGGTTCGATTAGGCGTTCGCCCCGGCGATCGATCGATCACCGGCCGCGGCACGGCGGCCAATACATCGCCCACCGTCTGCCAACCGAGCTTCTCTTTGGCGCGCTGAATCAGCGCGCGAAACACCATCGCCGTCGCGCGCGCGTCGTCGAGCGCCGCGTGGGCCGGCGTCACATCGAGACCAAGTTCCTGGACAAGGCGGGCGAGGCCGGGCGTCTGACCCTTAGGCAGGTCGAGAACCAGTCGAGCCAGCGCCGTGGTGTCGATGATCGGATGCTCGAGCGGGCTTTCGAGCCCACGGCCGACGAGCCACGTGTCGAATGCGTCGTGGCTGTGCTCGACAAGAACCGCCGCCTGGGCGAAGCGAAGGAATGCCCTGCGCGCGTCCTTGAACTCGGGCGCGCCGATGAGCATCGAGCGATCGATGTGGTGTCGCTTCCGCGCATACGGATTGATCGGCGCGCGGCAGTCGACCAGCGTGTCGAAGAAGGAAAGCGGGCGCTCCAGGGTGAACCGCTCCGCGCCGATCTCGAGGACGAGGAATGGCGCATTGCCGGTGGTCTCGACATCCAGCGCGACGAACTGAGCATCGTCCAGCTTCGTCCGGTGCGTGACTTCGGGTGCGTCGACCGCGATCTCTTCCCAAGGGACCAGCGCGGTCGCTCCTCGCGGTTTCAGAAACAGCTGACGCGACTTTGTGCTCATCTCGCGAGCGCGAGCGCGCGGCGCGCCCAAGCTATCTCGTCGCCGCTCACGGCCCGAAGCAGGAGGATCGCGGCGCCATAAACGACAACTCCGACCGCGATCGGAATCGCCAGGGCAAATCCATGCAGAGACGCGAGCGGGTAGATGGCGACGCCCATCACCAGGCCCGAGAGGATCACGCGCCAGCCCACGCCGACCACCTGCACGCGGCCGACGTGACGCGCGGTCAGGGTCCAACCTACGACGCCGAGCACGGCTTCGGTCGCCACCGTCGCCCAGCTTGCGCCGATGTAGCTGAAGGGCGGGATGAGCGCGAGGTTCAGTCCGACGTTGGCGATCAGGCTCCATCCGGCCGCCCAGGAAAAAGACGACTGGCGGTCGGATGCATTCAGCGCTCCGATGAACGCGTTGTTGGCGAACGCGATGCCGAGCGCCAGCGCGAGGATCCTGAGCGGGGCCGCGGCGTTGCCGAATCCGGCTCCGAACAGCAGCGGCGCCAGCGGCGTCGCGAGAACGAAGATGCCAACGCTTGCCGGCCATCCCATGATGAGAAGCGCCTTGTAGAAACGATTGAGCGCGTCGAGCATCTCGCCCGGTCGCTCGCGGAAATAGATCGAAAGCACTGGAAACACAACCGAAAGAAACGTCATCGGGATGAAGAGAAGCGACTCGATCGGTTTGTAGGCCGCGGCGTAGTACGAGGCATCAACCCGACCGTGGAAAAGAAGCACCAGCGGCTGGTCGATCTTGAAATACAGGATCGTCAGAACAAAGGTCAGGGCAAAAGGCAGCCCCTTCCAGAACCACTCGCGCAGCAGTGAGGCCTCGAAACCCCAGCCCACGACCGCGATTCGTTTCGCCGCGAGAACGACCGCGAAGTAGACGCAGTCGAAACCGTACTGCGCCGCATACGCCCACACGTAGTACGCGACGCCCTGGTTCGTCCGTCCGCCGTAGACGACGAGGGCGAGCAACAACACGCTTTCCAGAATCACCGCGATGGCCTCGTATCCGAGCTCCTGCACCGCGTACAGGCCGTTGCGCAGAAGCGTGGAGTACGAGGTCAGCACCATCAGGACGAAGCCGGGCACGATCAGGTCGCCAAGCCCGAGCGGATAGACGAGCGCCGCAAGAAGCAGGAGTGCGGCCACCGACATGAGCAGCCGCAGGGACATCACGTTGCGGAGATAGCGCTGGATCTCGCTGCGATGGCGCGCCCCTTCGCGGACGAACAGCACGTTGAAGCCCAGGTCGAGGACGACGCTGGCGATCGCGGTCACGTTGATCAGCGCCGTGAACAGGCCGTAGTGCTGGTTGCCCAGCCTGCGGATCATGTAGAGGACGGCGACGAGGGCGATGAGCCGCGCGACGACCTTCGCCGTCAGCACGATGGTCGAGTTGCGAAGCGCTCGCGAGCCGAGCCCGAGGCTGGAGGCAGGAGCCTGAGGTGCTGAATCGTTGGCTGTCAACTGATTGAATCCTAGTGGCCTGTACCGCGAGGGGCGGCAGCATCCGGCGCCCCCGGGCGGCCGGGACGCCTTCGGCGTCTGATGCCTGCGTCTGGGGGCCCGGCGCGGGTCGCCGCCCCCGCTATCCACGGCGCGGGGACCCCAGCAGGTTTGCGCTCCTCCTCGCGCCACCCCATCCTTGGCACCGACCGCCCGGATGACGCCGGCCTTCGGGCCTTCGGCCTGCTGCCGACCTCGCGGATACAGGCCACCGGCCTCGTTACACTCGACCGCCACGATGCCAGACCGCACTCGAATCCTCAGCGGCATGCGGCCGACGGGCCGGTTCCACCTGGGCAACTACCTGGGCGCGGCCAGGAACTGGGTCGAGCTGCAGTCGAACTACGAATGCTTCTACTTCGTCGCGGACTACCACGCGCTCACCACTGAGCCCGATGGCCGCAAGGCGGAGGAGAAGGTCTTCGACCTCACCGCCGACCTGATCGCGGTCGGCATCGACCCCAAGCGCAGCGTCCTCTACCTGCAGTCGAAGGTCCCGGAGGTCGCCGAGCTGACGCTTCTCCTCTCGATGGTGACGCCGCTGAGCTGGGTCCAGCGCGTGCCGACTTTCAAGGAGATGGCCAAGCAACACCCCGACAACGTCAACCTCGGGCTGTTCTCGTACCCGATCCTCCAGGGCGCCGATATCCTGATCGTCAAGGGCACGAGCGTCCCGGTCGGCAAGGACCAGCTCGCCCACCTCGAGCTCGTGCGCGAGGTCGCGCGCAGGTTCAATCGCGCATACGCGCCGGTGCTGCCGGAACCGAAAGCGCTGCTCACCGAAACTCCGTTGGTCAAAGGGACCGACGGAAAACAGCGCATGTCCAAGACCGTCGGCAACATCGTCGGAGTGACCGACGACCCCGACGTCATCCGCAAACAGGTGCTGAGCATGGTCACCGACGTCAAACGGCCGCGCAAGACTGACCCGGGCCACCCGCGGCAGTGCAACGTATGTGCCTTCTACAAATATTTCTTCGACGACTGGGAGCACTACTGGGAGCTCTGCCGCAAAGCGGAAATCGGCTGCTACGACAAGAAGAAGCTGCTGGCCGAGCGGATCATCGAACGGTTCGCGCCTTTCCGCGAGGTGCGCTCCGAGCTCAGCCCCGAGCAGGTCAACGCCATCCTCGACGAGGGGAGCGAGAAGGCGCGCGAGGTGGCGCGCCGGACGATGCGCGAGGTTCGCGAAGCGGTGGGGCTGCCGGCTTACCTGGATCGTTAAGATTTGAGCCGGATGGCAAACGCTGCGGTTCCCCGGCGAATGTCTCGCCGGACGTTCCTGGGATGGTGGATGGCGGCCGTGCTTACCGCGTTTGCGGTCACCGGATTGCTCCCGATCCTCGTCTTCTTCTGGCCGGCGCCGCCCAAAGGCCAGAAGAAAGGGACCATAACCGTCGCCCTGGACACGCCGATCGACCAGCTGCAGAACGGCTCGGCGACGAAGATCCTCGCGCCCACCTCCCCCAACTCGGCGTTCGTGATGGCCGACGGTGGCGGTGACAACGCGCCGGGCGACCTCGCGTTCGGCGCCTTCGTGGTGAAGAACGGCAGCAGCGTGCAAGTTTTCGCCCAGAACTGCTCGCACCTCGGCTGCTCGATCGCCTTCAACCAGGACGCGAGGACGTTCGACTGCCCGTGCCACGGCTCGCGCTTCCACCTCGACGGCACCGTCCTGCGCGGGCCTGCCGCGAACCCGCTCTCGCACCTGACGTGGAAGCAGGGTGACAGCCCGAACACGATCCAGGTCGACGGCATCGTGTTGGGCTTCTAGAACCATGGTCATCCCGCACCCGCGCGACATCCAGGTGGCGGTGGTCGATTGGCTCGATGCGCGCTTCCCGTTCACAGAGGATGTCGACAAGGCGCTCTACCAGCGGGTCCCCAACTTCGCCAACGCCTTCTACTACTGCTTTGGCGGGATGGTTTTCGTCCTCATCGCGCTGCAGCTCGTGACCGGCGTCTTGCTCGCGCTCTACTACGTGCCCGATGCGACCGGCACGCCGGCTCCCGCATACAACAGCGTCCTGTTCATCCAGAACAGCGTTTACCTCGGCTGGCTGGTCCGCGGCGCCCATTTCTGGGCCGCCAACCTGCTGATCATCATGGTCCTGCTCCACATGGCGCGGGTCTACTGGACCGGCTCCTACCGCGCGCCGCGCGAGCTCAACTGGATCGTCGGCGTGCTGATGCTCTTTCTCATCCTGGCGCTCGCCCTCACCGGGTATCTGCTGCCGTGGGACACCAAGGCGTACTTCGCCACTGAGGTCACTATCAAGATCACGGCCGGCATCCCGATTCAACCGATCAGCGCGTTAATCAAGGAGCTCCTCCAGGGCGGGCCTGTGGTCGGACCGCCGACGCTGCAGCGCTTCTTCACGCTGCACGTGTTCGTGCTCCCGGCGTTGATCGTCCTTTTGATGTACATCCACTTCAAGCTGATCCGCGCACACGGAATCTCGGAGCCCCTATGAGCGAACAAGACATCGACAAGGAAGGACCCGGAGCTGCCGTCGCCCCGAAAGAGGTCGAGATCATCGAGGTGGACAGCCACGGCGGTGGCCACGCGTTGGAGCCTGAGTACAAGCGCCTGCCAATCGGCCCGGACCACATCCTGTACCCGATAGCCGCGAGCCTGGCGGCATTCCAGTTCCTGTTCGGCGAGCCCGGGCATCACCTGGCCGACGACATGCCAGAGGAGGACACGCACCCGTTCTTCCCGGACCACTTCTGGCCGTACCCCGTGATCATGGTCATGATGCTGATCGTCGTCGGCCTGCTGGCGGCGTTCCTGCAGAAAAACCTCCAGCTCGAGGCGTCCGCCGATCCCCGCGCCGTCACCATCCCGCGACCCGACTGGTACTTCCTGTTCCTGTTTCAGTTCTTGAAGCTGGGCAACGAGTTCGTCTTCTCGATCGTCATCGGAACGATCGTGATCATCCTGCTGGTGATCTTTCCCTTCCTCGACCAGATTTTTGGTCCGAAGATGGCCCATCGGCTTGGGTGGAAGAGGTGGCCTGTGCCCGGCCGCAACGTCATCACGGGCACGATCTTCGTCGGGTCGTTGGTGATCATCGCCCTGCTCGAGCTGTGGGCCCTGGCAGGCCCCCAGTTCTGCTTACCCTGGATCGTCAACAGCCCCGTATGTGGAGCGTGACGCCCCGCAAACCGGGCGTCTGGCCCTGACCGACTAGGTTCGGCTGTCGTAGAGCTGCTTGGTCAGCTCGATCTGCGCGAGGTGCTCGCGCGCGTGTCCGTAGTTGGAGATCATCCACTCCATGCCCGGTCGCGGCGGCCTGTCCCCGCGCGGGCGAAGCTCCGTCAGGTCGGCCTCGCTCGCGGCCGCGATGAGCTCGCCCATCTCTCTGTCGGCGGCGTCGATCATCTCCAGGAGGCGCTGGGCCCCGGTCTCCGCCCGAAACTCTGAATCCCGGTCGCGCTGATTGGGAATCGAACGGACCGAGCGCATCATCTCGAGCTCGGAACCGAGGGTGTGAGTCACCAGGACCGCGACCGAGTTGGCTTTCGGCAGAGGACGCCAGTTCAAGGTTCCGTCGTCAAGTCCGCGGACCTGCACCCGCAGGTTCTCATGCAGCTCGGAAAAGAGCTTTCCGAATGCCGCTCGCAGGGCCTCATGCATCAGACCTTCTCCGTGACCCGATATTCGAGGTAACGCCCAAACAGTAGTCGCGTGTGAGCCTCGAGCGCGGGAAGCACGCTCAGGACGAGGCCGACCATCGGGTAGAGGAAATACTGACCGTAGATCGCGAGCCGCTTCCAGCGTGGCCACTCTGCCGGCTTGGGCGGCAGCAGCGACATCTCGAAGTAGATGAAGAAGACGACCGTCGAAAGCGTGATCGCGAGCAGCAGGCCCGAGGTGCTCCAGAGCAGCTGCCCCATGTCGGTCAGCGAGAAGTCGACGCTCACCCAGATCGGCACCGACGCCCCGAACAGCAGGAGCACCGGCAGGAAGATCCAGTTGAGGTGGTTCAGGAAAAGGTTCATGAATCTCCGGAAGCGAAGCCACACCGGTATCTCGGGGTGCTTGAAGAAACGCGCCATGACGTAGGGCACGTCGGTGATGCCCCACGCCCAACGTTTGATCTGGTTGTACTGGCTCATGTGCGTGGACGCGTAGTCGCGCGATTTAGGTGAGTCCCCGTAGATCGGCAGGTAAACCGACTTCACCGAGAATCGCTCGCCGAAGGTGAAGAAGGCCTTCCAGTAGAACCTCGAGTCTTCGGGGATCACGTCCTTGTCCCAGTAGCCGACCTTGTGGACGAAATCCAGGCTGCAGGTGTAGCTCGAGAAGGCGACCAGGCGCTGCGGCCGCGAGTGCAGGAACATCTGCCACTGCGATGTGCTCGCCGACATGATCCGCACGGCCATCGGCACCTGCCAGATGTTGTTGTGAAACAAGGGGACGGGCTGCCAGATCACGTAATCGCGAAGCGGTTCGCGCACGTGGTGCCAGCTGATCCACGCGAAGTACTGAGGATGGACCTGGTAGTCCGAGTCGAGGTCGGTGATGAGCACCTTGCTCAGGTCGAATCCCTCGTCGGTCAGGACACGAACCATCCACCGCCCGCCCCAGTTCATCGCGGCCGATTTGCCGACGACGATTCCCGGCTCGAGCGGGTCCTTGATGTGGTAGAAGCCGCGAACCCGGCCGCCGAACTTCTCCCTGAGTCGCGCCACGTTCTCCCAGCCGGGCTTGTCGGTCTCGCGGGTGATGATGCCGACGAGCTTCAACTCATCGGGGTAGTTGGAGTCGACGATCGCCTGCACCGTGCGCTCGAGCACGTGGTACGGCTCGGTGTAGGTAGGGACGACGGTGAGGTGGAAGTACTGGAGCGGATCCATCTTTCCGGTCGCTTGGTCCTGGCGGCACAGCGCAAGCCAGTCTGTGCTCATATCTCGCTTCAAGCGGCGCAGCGATTCCCAGACTCCGGCCACCACCGTGACCGAGCGCAGCAGCCAGTAGACGTCGAAGATGAGCACGGCCGTCGCCACGAAGATCGCCCCGGGGAGCTTGAAAACGATCGGGATCCAGGCGGGCGCCGCCAGCATGACCCAGGTGATCGCCCCGGGGGTGGCCTCGAAAAATCTGGCTCCGAACTGGCGCAGAGCGTGCTCCCAGGCGGGCGCCGGCGGTCGGGCTTCGAGCACTGCCACGTCCCGATTATCGCCAAGGAATAGGAAAGGACCGCCCGACCTTGTAGATGGCATGAATGATCTGCAGCACTTCGACGGCCCCACGTTCGAGGCCGACGTGCTTCAAGCCAAGGAACCGGTCGTCGTCGATTTCACCGCCGTCTGGTGTCCACCGTGCCAGATGATGGCGCCAGTCGTGGAGAGGCTCGCAAATGAATTTGCGGGCAAGGTCAAGATCGGCAAGCTGGACACTGATGCCAACCCGGAGATTGCGATCCGCTACGGGGTGTCCGGAATCCCGACGCTCGGGCTTTTCGTCGAGGGCAAGCTCGTCGACCGACTCGTCGGTTTCCCGGGCGGCGCCGGCCCGATCCGCAGCTGGATCGAGAAGGGCGCGAACGTCACGGCAACGACGAACTGAAGCAACGCGGTAGGCAAACGGCCTGCATTCGGCGGGCGAGCGGTCCCGGGCTGCTCGCCGCCACGAAATGTCAGGCCGTTTTTTTGTGTGATCCACACCATGTTCTGCGCAGCCGTGCTCTGTGAGCATTGGTGGCGTCGGCGCGTGATGGAGCCCGCTTCGTGCCGGCTTTGACACCTTTCATCCAAAGGGGGATCACGCCTCATGTTTCTCGACGGACTCATACCCAGCCCGGACTGGCTCAACTCCGGCGATACGTCGTGGCAGCTGACGGCCGCCACGCTCGTCGGTCTGCAAAGCGTCCCGGGTCTGGCGATTCTCTACGCCGGGCTCATGAAGAGGAAGTGGGCCCTCAACTCGGCGCTGATGGTGCTCTACGCGTTCGCGATGACGCTTTTGATCTGGACGCTGTGGAGCTACAACATGAGCTTCGGGAACTCCGCGAAGATCCTCGGCCAGGACATCATCGGGATCCCGTGGCCGGTCAACTTCGCCGGCTCTGAGATCGCCCAGGCCAACATCCCGCTCCTCTCCAGCAGCGGCGGCATTCCGCCTCTCCGATTTCCGCAATCCGCGATGGTCTACTTCCAGTTCGTCTTCGGGGCGATCACGGTCATCATCCTTGCGGGGGCCCTACTCGGCCGGATGAACTTCAAAGCGTGGATGCTCTTCGTCCCGCTCTGGATGACCGTCGTCTACCCCGTCGGCGCATTCCTGATCTGGGGCGGCGGATGGCTTGCACAGATGGGCGCCGTCGACTATTCCGGCGGTTACGTGATCCATGTCGCGGCCGGCGTCTCGGGGGTGGTCGCAGCGGCGGTGGTCGGACCACGACTTCTGAAAGACCGTCAGGAAAACAATCCGAGCAACCTGCTGATGGCGATCGCGGGCGGAGGTCTGCTCTGGCTGGGGTGGAACGGCTTCAACGGAGGCGACCCCTACACGGCCAACGCCGACGCGGCCGCCGCCGTGCTCAACACCAACCTGGCGACGGCCGCCGCACTGCTTGCGTGGATGCTGCTGGACGTCTTCATGACCGGCAAGAGCAACGTCGCGGGAATGATCAACGGCATGATCGCCGGCCTGGTCGCCATCACTCCGGGCGCGGGCTGGGTCAACGGGTTCGGCGCGATCGTCATCGGCGTGGTGGCCGCGGTCGTTCCGTGGTTCACGATGCAGTACCTGCCCCGCGTCAACTTCTTCAAGAAGATCGACGACACCCTCGGCGTCATGCACACCCACCTGTTTCCGGGCGCGATCGGCGGCCTGATGGTCGGGCTGATCGCCGACCCGGCGATGATCCAGTACTACGGAACGGGCAACACCCCGTCGTTCGCGGTCACCGGGCTCTTGTACGGGAACCCTCACCAGCTGTTCGTCCAGGCGCTGGCGCTTGGCGTCATCGTCGTCTACGACGGCGTGGCGACGTTCGCGGTCATGAAGCTGGTCGGCTTCCTGGTTCCGCTGCGCATGTCGGAGCGCCACCTCGAGGTTGGCGACGAGATGGTCCACGGCGACGTCTCGCTCGACCTGGGTGTGCCCCGGCTGGGGGTCGAGCCTCCTTCGGTTCCCCTCACCCACTACGACCCGCCGGGCACAGCCGCCCCGGCTCCGACCAACTGAGCTCGACAGGCGGTGCGACCTTGTGCCAACAACACAAGGCCCACCGCTTCAATTTCGTGTCGGCCGACCGTATTTCAGGCCTTCGGGCATCGGAGAAGATGGACGCATGACAGGTCTGTATATCGCCGGAATCGTTGCTTACTGGGCGCTCCTCTTGATCGTCGTCAAGCGGCGCAGCCCGGGAGAGGCATAGGCCGCACAACCCCAACGGCCGCTGGTTGGGGTCCGGCGGTGCGGCATGACGGAGGCCTCGCAGGCCGCCGTTTCGGTGTGTTCGTTGAGCCCGCGAAGTCAACCTGTGTTCTGGGAGGGTGTTCATGGCAGTCGTAGAGAAGAAGGCAGTCAACAAGACCAGCCCGCGCGAGGTCCTGGAGCGCGCGAAGGCTGAAGGCGTCGAGGTGGTCGACGTCCGTTTCGTCGACCTTCCAGGCACGTGGCAGCACTTCAGCCTCCCGCTCGGAGAGCTTGATGTCGACAGCTTCACGGATGGGCTCGGCTTCGACGGCTCGAGCATTCGCGGGTTCCAGTCGATCGACGAGAGCGACATGCTCCTCATGCCCGACCCGGACTCGGCGACCATCGACCCGGTCCTTTCGCACAAGACCCTCTTTCTGATCTGCGACGTCGTCGACCCGATCAGCCGGGAGCCTTACTCGCGCGACGCGCGCTTCATCGCCAAGAAGGCCGAGGAGCACCTGCGCCGCTCTGGCATCGCGGACGTCAGCTACTGGGGCCCGGAGGCTGAGTTCTACCTGTTCAACTCGCTGCGCTTCGACCAGAACGCGCACAGCGGCTACTACTTCATCGACTCGGAGGAAGGCATCTGGAACTCGGGCAAGAACTCCGAGCCGAACCTCGCCTTCCGGCCGCGGCACAAGGAGGGCTACTTCCCAGTGCCGCCGACCGACAAGCTGCAGGACCTCCGCTCGGAGATCATGCTCAAGCTGATCGACGCGGGCGTGCGCGTCGAGGTTCAGCACCACGAGGTCGGCACCGCCGGCCAGGCCGAGATCGACATGCGGTTCGACTCGCTGACCAAGATGGGCGACAAGCTCATGGTCTACAAGTACGTGATCAAGAACGTTGCCGCGCAGCACGGTTACGTCGCGACGTTCATGCCCAAGCCGCTGTTCCTTGACAACGGGTCGGGGATGCACGTGCACCAGAGCCTCTGGAAAGACGGCGAGAACCTCTTCGCCGACGCCAAGGGTTACGCCGGCCTGAGCCAGACCGCGGTTTATTACATCGGCGGACTGCTTAAGCACGCGCCCGCGCTGCTTGCGATCTGCGCGCCGACCACCAACTCATACCGGCGCCTCGTGCCCGGATACGAGGCTCCGATCAACCTCGTCTACTCCAAGCGCAACCGTTCGGCGTGCGTGCGCATCCCGATGTACTCGACAAATCCGAAGACCAAGCGCATCGAGTTCCGCTCCCCCGACGCTGCAGCCAACCCCTACCTAGCGTTCTCGGCGTGCCTCATGGCCGGCCTCGACGGGATCAAGAACAAGATCACGCCGCCAGAGCCGGTCGACAAGGACATCTACGAGCTCGAGGGCGAAGAGAAGGCGAAGATCAAGTCGGTGCCGGGCTCCCTCGCCGAGGCGCTCGACGCGCTCGAGAGCGACCACGCGTTCTTGCTCGAGGGTGGCGTCTTCACGAAGGACGTGATCGACACGTGGATCGAATACAAGCGCAAGAAGGAAGTCGACGCGGTCGCGCTTCGGCCGCACCCGTGGGAGTTCATGCTCTACTCGGACGTCTAGATCGAGCTACTCCAAAAGGCCTCGGCCGGCGCCGAGGCCTTTCTTTTTTTGGTTCGTTCTGCGCAAAAAGCACGAAATCCCAGCTGGATAAGGTGTGTTTTGGGCAGGACGAACCGAATCAGCGCGGTTCACACGCTTGGCGCCAAAGGGACGGTTAGACCAGCTCGGCGAGTCGTTGCGCCGACGCATCCGCGCTCGGCACACCGGCCTCCCTGCCTCGCTGCATCAGCGCCCGCACGGCCGCCGCGAGAGCGCTCTCCAGGCGGGCGGGATCGAGGGATGCGACATGGGTCGAGCCGAAGCCGGCGAGGATGTCCGCGGGTAGGTCGTCGTAACCGCGCGCCTGCACCGCCATCAACCCCCGAGTGAGACAGGCGAGCGAGAGAGCATGGTCGCGAACAGCGCCGACGTAGTGCTCGGCCTGCCATAGCCGCCCGCGTTCTATGCAGGAGTGCGAATGCAGCGCGTAGATGACTCCCCAGCCGAAGATGTCGGCCGCGTCGGGCGGCTTTGCGGGCGTCTCGGGCCCGGCAGCCTCGCCGAACACCAGGCGGAACTTCGGTCCCGCCGGCACAAACCGTGTGGCCGGCGTCATCGACAGGTCGAATTGAAGAGCGTTCGGCAAAAGGAACACGCGGTACGTCGTCGGCCCGTGCTCGAGGTCGACGAGCACCACTGCGGCCGCTTCGTCCTTCAGGATGCTGGTCCAGTCGTCCAGCACCGCGGCGACGGGAACGTCGTCGACGACGGCGAAGGTCAGGTCGAGGTCGGAGAAGCGATCGCCTCCGCCGAGCGCCAGTGAGCCCACCATCGCGCCGGCAACGACCCGCTCGTCGTTCTGGGCGAGGGACAAAACGCGGTCGCGGAGTGCATCCCGCTGCTCGACGGTGAACAACTCGCTACATCCCGAGCATCGCGCGGGCGCGCAGCGCGATGGAGATTGCGACTCGCGTCTCTGGGTCGTCCAGCTGCAACCCCGTGAGCGCCTGGATCCTCTCGACCCGGTAGGTCATCGAGTTGATGTGGATGCCCAGCTGGCGCGCCGCGGCGCGGCGAATCCATCGCGCCGCCGACAGCGCCTCGAGCGTCTCGAGCAGCGGCGTGTCACGCGACTGCGCGTACTGAAGGAGCGGACCGAGCAGCTCGTTGACGAATCGCCGCAGCGCGTCAGGGCTCTGCACCTCGAGCAGCAGACGAAACGCACCAAGCGAGCGATACGACGCCACACGGGCCCTCCCGCCCGCGCGACGTGTCAGTCGCAGCGCCTGCCGCGCCTCGACGTGCGATCGGGCCAGCTCGCTGACACCGTTGGCCAGGTTGCCGATGCCGACAGAGGCTGAGCCCGGCTTCATGACGGGTGCGGCCGCCGCGAGGACCTGCGCACCCAGCTTCTCGACGGCCGGCAGGTCGGACGCCAGCTCGTCGGGCACGAGGAACACCGCCGACGCGGAGCGCACGAGGGTCAACGCATCCGGGAGACGCGAGCGCACGAGTCCGCTCAGCGCACCGTCGAGGCGGTCCTGCTGACCGCGCGCCGCGAGCGCGGCTTCGGTCTGGTCGTCGTCCGCCTCGAGCACCACGACCCACGCGCGCTGCGGAAGCCGGTGACCCAGCCGTTCGGCCTGGCGGGCGATTCGCTCGGCCTCATCGGCTTCAAGTCCGCCGGCCAGGACCTCTTCCACGAGATCACCCCGAAGCCGTCGCTCGACCTCCGCGGCAGCCCTTTCTTTGGACATCTCCAGCGCCAGCACGGTCGAGCCGTGCTCGAGCGCACGCACCCGACCCTCGGCGTCGCTCGCGTGCTCGTCCAGGTCGACGGCCAGCAGGCCGAGGACATCGGCGCCCGCGCGCACCGGTACGACGTCGATCGGGCGGAGCGGGCGGCCGGCGCTGATGCGCACCTCGCGGCCGATCGAGCTGAGCGCGCCCGGCAGATGGATCCGCTGGGGCATGCCATCGGTGGATTCGCCTGCGCCGCGGATGCGATATCCGTCCGCCGAGTAGAGCGCCGCCCGTCCCCCGGCCAGCGAGCCGATGACATCGAGGATGGAGTGGATTCCCGCGCCGTCGAGCGAGAGCTTGGTGAAGCGCTCGTGGATGTCGTGCGAGAGCTGGATCTCAGCCAGCTGCACCTCGGTCCGTCGCTGCAGCTCACTGCGTTCGAGGATTCCCGCGACCTGCGCGGCGATCGCGCGCAGAAAGTCGATGTCACCGGAGTTGAACTCGCGCCGCTCGGTGCTCTGTACGTTGATCACTCCGACCAGGCGCGGCCCCGACTCGATCGGCACCGACGCCATGGAATGGAAGCGGTCCTCGTCCAGTCCGGGCACCCACTTCCAGTGCGGCTCCTTGCTCACATCGGGGACGATGGCCGGCCGGCGCGACTCCGCGACCCATCCGGTGATGCCCTCCCCCACTTTCATGCGCACAGTGCCGACCATGTTTTCGTTCAGGCCGTTGGTCGCCGTGAGCAGAAGCTCGACCCCTGGTGGACTGAGCAGGTACAGCGAGCAGACGTCTGTGCCTATCGCCGACGTCGTCTCGCGGATGATCAGCTCCAGCAGCTCGTCGGGCCGCTGCGTCGAAGCCGCGGCCTGGGCGAGGCGCACCAGGAAGCTGAGCTCCCTGGCGGCAAGACTGGAGTCGGACCCGTTGCTCATACCCGCTCTCGTGTCAATAACACAACGGAAGGCGCTTTTGCTAGTGCGCCTGGTACAGGATGGCTTTTTCCTGGGCCGGCGCTAGATTTAGCCCGAACGTGTGGCGTGAACACTTCGCCGGGGTCGACCTGCCCGTTCCGATCTATGGCGGTGGCTACGTCACCGGCATCAATTTCGACAACGCCGCCAGCACGCCGCCTCTTAAACGCGTGCGCTCGGCGATCAACTCCTTCGCCGAGGTGTACTCCAGCGTCCATCGAGGAACCGGTTACAAGTCGCGTGCATCGACCGAGGCCTACGAGCGCGCCCGTGAGCAGGTCGCGCGGTTTCTCAACATCGACGAGCGCTCACAAGTCGTGATCTTCGTCAAGGGCACCACGGATGCGCTCAACCGCATCGCGGCGGAGCAGGCGCGACTCGACGGCCGCCGCGTGCTCGTCACCGAGATGGAGCACCACGCGGACCTGCTTCCGTGGCGGCATCGCAGCGGGCACGTAATGGTTGCGCTGACCGAGGACGGCCAGATCGACCTCGACGCGATCGACAATGCGCTCCGAAAGGCGGATGGGACGATCGGCCTCGTCGCAGTGTGCGGGGCCTCCAACGTCACTGGCTTCGTGTCGCCGATCCACGAGGTTGCCGAGCTCGCGCACCGCTATGGCGCCCTGATCTCGGTCGACGCCGCTCAGCTCGCGCCCCACCACCGCATCGACGTGCGGCGCGCCGACGACACGGGGCATCTCGATTTCGTCTCGTTGTCGGGGCACAAGATGTACGCGCCCTACGGCGCCGGCGTGCTGGTTGCTCCACGCGATTTCTTCACGGGCGCGCCCGAGGTCATGGGCGGCGGGGCGATCCAGATCGTCACCTGGGACGACACGATCTGGGCCGACCTCCCGGACCGGGAGGAGGCCGGCTCGCCCAACGTGATGGGCGCGGTCGCGCTCGGCGTCGCCATCGAGACGCTGCTCGAGCTGGGTTTTGACGAGATGCTCGAGGAGGAGCTGCGTCTCGGGCGTCGCCTGCTCGACGGCCTGCTTGCGATTCCGGGCGTGGGCGTGCTCGGTAGCCCCGATCAACGCGCCGGACGTCTCGCGCTGGCGAGCTTTCTCGTCGAGGGCCTCGACCACGGCCTCGTGGCGGCTGCGCTGAGCAACGAGTGGGGCATCGCCGTGCGCCACGGGTGCTTCTGCGCGCACCCTTACCTCATGCACCTCATGCACATGACCAAGGACGACGTCGGCAGAATCGTCGATGAGATGACTACGGACGGTCGTAAGGCGCTGCCCGGAGCGGTGCGTGCGAGCCTTGCCCCTTACAACATAGATGCGGAGGTCGACCGTTTCCTCGAAGCAATGCGCGTGATCGCCGGCGGTGGAATCCGCGCGTCGTACGAGCAGATGGAGGACGGCGAGTACGTCCCGGTCGGCGGTTGGCCGGCGGTGGAGGTAGTGCTTTGATCAAATTCCTCGTCGAGGTCCTGATCGCGATCTTTCTCCACCCCATCGCGTTCGTCCTCGCGGTCATCAACATCGTCAACCGCCAGGACATGAGCGGCCTGTCGAAGGTGCTGTGGATCATCATCAGCTTCTTCTGGGGCATAGGTCCGATCCTTTACATCCTCCTGGGGGGCGGCAAGCTCTGGTGAGATGAGGGATCGCGGGGCGACGCGAGCCCTCGTGCTGGGATTGCTCGCCATGTGGTTCGGAGTGTTCGCTCCGTTCGCGATCTTCACCGCAACGCGATCTCTGCGCAGGATTCGCGCTTCGAACGGCGAGCTCCGTGGTGCCGCCAGCGCCACCGCGGGCCTCGTCGCCGGAGTCCTGGGGATGGTGGTGATCGTCGCCGGCGTGGCGTACTGGATCCTGGCGGTTTGATCCGGCAGGCTCTCCTCGTCCTCGTGGTCACCCTGGTTGCGCTGCTCACCTATCCGGGCGCGATGCTGGCGTCGTTCGCGACCCGAATCACCGCTGCACCCGCGGCAGCTCGGGGTCCGGCCGGCGCGCTCCCCTGGCTCCATGTGCAGCGCCGCGCCGGCCAGATTCCTTACATCGCCGATGAGGAGGGGCGCATGGTCTTGCTCCATGGCGCCACCCCGGCCTCCCTGCTCGAGTTCGGTCCGAGCAACTCCGCTGCATATCCTCTGGAGCCGGCCGCGTACGAGGGCGGGCAGTGCCCGGCCAACAAGGCGTCGAGCAAGTATCCGCCCCTCTGTCAGGCCGACCTTGCGCAGATGGCGCGGCTCGGGTTCAACCTGATGCGCCTTCCACTTTCGTGGAGTCTCCTCGAGCCAGAGCGAGGGAGCTTCAACCAGACGTATCTCGACCGCGTCGCGCAGATCGTCGACTGGGCGGGCGACGAGCACATCTACGTGATCGTCGACATCCACCAGAATGGGTACTCCAACTACGTCGGCGCGAGCGACTCGTCGGTCGATCTCGGCCAGTACAGCGGCGCACCCCCCTGGGCCACCATCACCGACGGATTCGCCTCACACGTTTACCAAAAGCAGCGCGAGGTCAACCCGGCCGTGCTCGAGGCGACGACCAACTTCTGGTACGACCGCAACGGTATCCAGGACGAGTACCTGGCGGCGCTGGCCTTCATCGCCAAGCGATTCCGCGACGACCCGGTGGTGGTCGGCTATGGGATCTACAACGAACCGCTCATCGGCTGGGGACTCCCGCCCGGGTACGAGGACCTTCTGCTCTTTCCTTTCTATAGAAGAGCCATCGACGCGATCACGGGCGCACACGACGGCCTTCCCTGCTGGTCAGGTTTTTTCATGCCCGCGGTCTGCGGATACCGCGGTCTCGGCGCCGGCGACGCGCGGCACCTGATCTTTCTCGACACCGGGCTGCTTCGCGAGGTGACCGATTTCCCGACCCATCTCTCGATGCCGGTCAGCTCGTATCCCAATGTGGTGCTCGCGCTCCACGCCTACACGCACTTCTACACGATCGACCACCTGCTGCCCAATCTCGTCTCGAGCTCCTCGTATCCGTGGGGCGGGTACGACCAGAGCTATTCGCTGGCCGAGCACGAAGCCAGGTCGATGGACGCAGCGCTGTTCGTAACGGAGTTCGGCAACCCTCCGGGCGACGACGGTCGCCTGCTCGCCTCTCAGGTTGTCGAGCAGGAGATCCACCGCACCGGCTTCGCCTTCTGGACCTGGAAGGAGAACGGCTCGGGGCCGTGGGGCGTGTACGCACCGCCGGTCGCGAGCACCGACTCGAGCGGCTGCCTTCGCGCCGATCGCGAACAGCTCCTGGCCCGGGTGTATCCGCGGGCGACGGCCGACACCAGCGTCACGTTCCGCTACGACAGCGGCGACGGGAGCTTCCAGCTCCACGCGTCGGGGCGGCGAGGCGATCCGCCTACGGTCGTCTATGTTCCGCCCGAGGTCAGTGGATCGGTCAACGTCTCAGGCGGCGCGGAAGGGTCCGAGAGCGACAGCCCCGACGGCAGCCGCCTGGTCTTCGCCACGCCGACGGGAGGCAAGTTCAACGTTTACGTGTCGCCGGCGCCGCCCGTCCTGGCCGGCTGCTGATCCCTTCGCCAAATCGCGTTCGTCCGGCGAGGTCGCGAAGATCCGCTCTCGAACCCGAAAAGAGGGATGTCCCCAATGGTCGGCCTCGACTGCGTCCGGCAAAGCGAGTGCGAGTGCTCGGGCGTCTCCCAGGAAGCTCACAGCCAGGGACATTAGTACTCTTCCTGTGCGTCACCGGCATGGGCTAATCTGGATCGGCAAGGGTGGGAAGCCGACCAGCGACAACTGGCCGTTCCGTCACGTCTGAAATCCGGATCGACGGCGATGGCGCACGTCAGGAGCGCGCCAGCCGCGAGCGACCGACGACCAACGGCCACCCCGTGCCCGAGCCGGCCGTAAAGCTGGTCGGGGTCGTCAAGTCCTTCGGCAAGCGCGAGGTCCTCAAGGGCGTCAACTTCAGCGTTGCGCCGGGGGAGCTCGTCGAGGTTACGGGCCCGAGCGGAGCGGGCAAGACGACGCTGCTCCGTCTTGTCCACGGCCAGCTACACCCCAACGCTGGTGACGTGACCGTCGGCGGGCGGCGCCTGGGCCGATGGTGGCGGCGTGGCCTGGGACGGCTCCGCCGCGACGTCGCGTTCGTCTACCAGGAGCAGCGGCTGCTGCCTCGCCTCAACGCCTTCGAGAACATCGTCCTCGCCCTTCAGCTCCGCGACCCGGCCGTGCCCAACCGGACGATCAAGCAGCGGGCCCAGTCCGCGCTCGAGTCGGTAAAGCTGGGGGAGCGGCGCAAGGCCTACCCGGATCAGCTCTCGGCCGGGGAACGCCAGCGAATTGCGATCGCTCGGGCCCTGGCAACCGGGCCGAGGGTCCTGCTCGCGGACGAGCCGCTCGCCGGGCTCGATGAGAAGAACGCGGCGATCGTCACGCAGCTTCTCGAAGACGCGTCAAGAGCGGGTACGACGGTCATCGTCGCGTCGCACAGTCATACCCTCCACACGACCCAGATCCTCCGGCTTCCAAGCGCGAGGGTCATGACCAACGGCGCCAAGCGCAGCGCGCCGAACGGCAATGGCCATGCCAACGGCCACAGCAACGGTCATTCCAACGGCAATGGAAACGGGAACGGCCACACCAGCGGCGCCAAAGGCTTGGCGGGCCTGGTGAAGGTGGTCATTCGGCCGCGCGAGCGTGCACACCGGGCGCCGAAGGTCCCACGGCTGCCGCTCTGGCGCCGCTCCTTTGCCTTCGCGGCCAACGCCTACAGGCTCATCGTCCTCAGCGGCGTGCGCAGCTGGAGCCGCGATGTGCGGGCGACCGGCCCAGTGATCGGCACGATCGCGCTCCTGCTCGTCCTGTGCGGAACGCTTGCGATGGTCGGCATTGCGGTCAAGGGCGCCGTCGCGGACCAGGCCGGCCAGGCCTCGATCGTGCGGGTGTATCTCGCGTCCAGCGCGTCGCCGGACGACATCGCGGCCCTCAAGGCAAAGCTGGTCGCCGACCCGCGCGTCGCGTCGGTCACCAGCGTGACGCCCGAGCAGGCGCTCGCCGAGGCCGGCAGGCGGCCGGGCCTCGACAACCTGGCGTCGTTGAGCGACACGAACCCATTCCCGGCGAGCCTCGACGTGCGGGTGAAGATGGTCACCCAGGTCGGTGCGGTGGCGGCCTCGGTCAAGGGCAACCCCGCCGTGGACAGCTCATACCCAACCTCTTATGACCCCGATACCTATTCGCGCCTGCGCCGATTCGCCGCCATCGCGGGCGGCATCGCGATTGGAATCCTCCTGCTGTTTGCGATCGTCGCCTACGCGGTCGTGGCCAACTCGATGCGCGGCATCGCGGCATCGCGCCGGCAGGAGGTGGCGGTCATACGGCTGCTGGGCGCCCGCGGTTGGATGATGCGCGGGCCGTTCGTCGTGGAGGGATTGATGACCGGCGCCGTCGCCGGTGCGCTCGCGGCCGCCGTGGTCGGCGCGGCCTACCTTCTGGCGGTCCGTTTCGAAGACGCGATCTACGTCCAGGTCCTCCCCGGCGTCAACGTCACCGCGGTCCAGTACGTGCTGGCTGCGGTCATCACTGCGGGTCTTCTGCTCGGGGCGGCGACCGCGCTCTTCGGTTTTCGCAGAGCTCGGGCGTGAGGCGCGCGCTGGCAGCCGCCGGGATGCTCGGCACGCTGATGGCGCTCTCGGCATCGAACGGGCTGGCGGACTCGAGCCCATCGCCGTCGCCGTGCCCGACGGCGAGCTCGGCGTCTAACGCACGCACGTCATGCTCGACCCCGCCCGTCGATCCGAATCAAGCCGCTTACACGCAGCTCGAGTCGAGGCTCGGCGGCGACATCGCAACGGCGCTGGCCACCGAGCAGCGGGTCGCGAACACCCTCGACGAGTTCGCGGGCACCGAGCAGGCCCTCAACGACCAGGTCACGCAGGAAGAGCAGGTCATCTCGAACCTCGAAGACCAGATCGCAGCCCTCGACCAGCAGATCGCCGACACCGAGGCGCGGATCGAGGTCGAGAAGCAGCAGCTCGCTGCGATGTCGCGAGCCATCTACCGGCAGCCGAACTCCTTCTGGCTGTTGATCGCGAGATCCAGCAACCTTCACGAGGCGCTTCTTGCCACCGCCGACGCGATCGTCGCGGGTCAACGCGCGCATACGCTGCAGACAAAGCTCGAGGCCGACCTGGCCAAGCTGCAGGCTGACCTGCAGGCGCGCCAGAACGACCTCGACCGCGAGAACAACACGCTCGACCTGTTGAACGCGAATCTGAACGCGCTGCAAGAGGTGATGAGCGAGCAGACCGACGTGAGCGGCCAGCTGGGTGACCTGCTGTCACAGCTGCAAGACGCAAAGGACCAGCTGACCAACCAGCCGCCGAGCGTGACGGACGACCTCGCACAGCTACTCGAGTCGCAGATGCAGGACCTGATTCAGCGCTCGTATCAGACCGCGTGGACGCAGGCGCAGGTCGGCGTCGGGTTGGCGATGGTCAACCAGAAGCTGCCGGTAGGCAAGACCATCCAGGGGCTCGCCCTTTCATGGCCGATGTCGTCCTTCGTGATCACGCAGCCATTCGGTCCGACGTCAGTGCTGTTCGAGCCACCCTACGGGCCCTACAAGCACTTCCACACCGGGGTCGACATCGCTGCTCAACTGGGAACGCCGGCGATGGCGGCGGCGGACGGCCTCGTAGTGGCCGTCGGCCGCAGCAACTTCGGGTACGGCAACTTCGTGGTTATCGCCCACGGCGGCGGGATCGCGACCCTGTACGCGCACCTGCTCCAGACCAACACCAGCGTCGGTGACACGGTCGTGCGCGGTCAGGTGATTGGGCTCGAGGGATCTACCGGCTTCTCGACCGGCCCGCACGTGCACTTCGAGCTGCGCATCAATGACCAGGTCGTCGACCCGATGCCGTACCTTCCAGTGCCCGGGACTAACTGGCCAGGCTAAATCTCGTCGAGCGCATGCGACATGCGCGCGAGGATCTCGCTGAGGATCTCCTTCGACGTTCCAAAGTTGAGCCGCACGTGACCAGCGCCCGGACCGCCGAAGTCGCGACCGTCGCCCAGCGCGACCTTCGCCGATTCGAGAAAGAACTCATAGGGAGAGCCCGGTAGGTCAAGCTCGCGACAGTCGAGCCAGGCGAGGAACGTCGCCTCGGGAGGGACATGGCCTATCCCGTTGCGCGATGTCACCCACTCCGCAACCAGCGCGCGATTGCGCGCCAGGTGCTGCATCACATCGTGAAACCATGCTTCGGAATCGCTCCATGCCGCGATCGTCGCATCCACGCCGAAGCGACTCGGCCGGCCGAGAAGGTGTTCCGGAAATGCTTTGTCGAATCGTTCTTTCAGCACGGCGCTGCCGAAGTGCACGAGGGCGGCACGCGCTCCGGGGATGTTGAAGCTTTTCGTCGCCGACGTGAGCGTCACGGTGCGCTCGGGACAGATCGTCTCCATCGGGATGTGCCTGGCAGCGTCGTATGTGATGTCGGCGTGGATCTCGTCGGAAACGATCGTCAGGTCGTGCTCCTCGGCGATCGAAGCGATCTGTCGCAGCTCATCCCTTTCGAAGACGCGTCCCGTGGGGTTGTGCGGGCTGCAAAGAAGGATTACGCGCCCATACGGTGCGGCCGCGCGCAGGCCGTCGACGTCGAGGGTGTAGCGGCCGGCGAGGAGAAGCGGGTTCTCGACAAGGTGGCGAGCCGTACCGTCGACGACCCGGAGGAATGGCGGGTAGGCAGGTGTCTGGACGATGATGCCTTCGCCCGGCGCCGAGTACGCAATCAGAGTGGCCGCGACTCCCTGCACGACGTCTGTGGTCGCCGTCGTCAGGGCCGGGTCAGGCGTCCAGCCGTGCCGCCTGGTCATCCATTGCGCGAAGGCTGCGTAGAGCGCGTCGAGGTCGGCCGGCGCCCCGTACACGTAGTCCTGGTACGCGACGAACCTGGCGAACGCCGACTGCACAGCCGGCGCGACTTTGAAGTCCAGATCCGCGACGAAGGCAGGCAGGACCTCGGGCGGATACTTGCGCCACTTGTGTCCGCCGCGGGCTCTCAGCTCTGATTCGGTCAGCAAGAAATCGTTCATAAGCGTCCAAAAAGCGCCCCCGGAGGGAATCGAACCCCCGGCCTTGACGTTAGGACCGTCCTGCTCTATCCACTGAGCTACGGGGGCACAACTCGCCGTGACCAACGTCGCCGAACTCCGTTGAACTCAAGCAGAGTGTACCCACCGTCCTGGACACCCCTCTCAGGAACTTCACAGCCGGCTCTTAGGCACGGCTCGGTCGTTTGCGACAACCTGTCAGGCATGCAACCCACGAACTCGACGCGAGCCCGGGCCCGTTCCCGCGACGAGGCGCTGAGAATGCTCGAGCGCATCACGGTGGGGGCGTCGATCGCGGCGGTGGCGGGCGTTGGCGTCTTCGCCGCGGTGAGCGCCGCGACGATCCCCGGCACCTCGGCCGCGGCCTCCGCCGCCTCGACCTCGACGGGCAGCGCCGACAACTCGACCAGCACCTCGAATTCCAGCACTTCGACCTCGAGCGCGGCGGGCACGATCCAGTCGAACAGCGGGGTCAGCTCCTCGTCGAGCAGCGGAGTGGCGGTCAGCGGCGGCTCGCGCTGAGCCGTGAGCAACAGCGTCCTCTGGTACACGACGCGCGGCGCCGGCGCGGTGACCCTGATCCTGCTCACCGCAGTCGTAGTGCTCGGCGTCCTCTCGGCGCTCCGAGTCCAGAGCGAGAGCTGGCCGCGCTTTCTCACAACCGGGCTTCACCGCAATCTCGCCCTGATGACGCTGGTCTTCCTTGCGCTGCACATCGTCACGGCGGTCGTCGACCCGTTCACCAACCTGGGCTGGGCCGCCGCGGTGATCCCCTTCTCGTCCTACTACCGGACCTTCTGGCTCGGATTGGGCGTGATCTCGTTCGAGCTCCTGGTCGCCATCGTGGTCACCAGCCTTGTGCGCGGAATGCTCGGCCATCGCGCCTGGCGGGCGATCCACTGGCTGACCTACGCGGCATGGCCGATCGGAGTCGTCCACGGGCTCGGCACCGGGACCGATGCCTGGTCGGCCTGGATGCTCGCGATCACGGCAGCGTGCGTCGCCGCGGTCGGGATGGCAGTCGCGCTGCGGCTCAACGCCGGCTCGACCGATCCACTGGCAGCGGCCCGGGGCGCGTTTAGATCCGACGTCGACCGCAGAGAGGCACGATGACTCGGCTGCTCGATCAACCCGACATCCTGGCAGCGCTGCCTCACGTCGGTCGCGGGTTGATCGACGCGATCGAGCGCGCGCGGCTCGTCGGACGAGGCGGCGCCAGCTTTCCCGTCGCCACCAAGTGGCGCGCGGTCGAGCAGAGGTCACATGGTCGCGCAGTGGTCGTCGTCAACGGCGCCGAGGGCGAGCCGCAGAGCAAGAAGGACCGCCTCCTCATGACCACGCGTCCGCACCTCGTCCTTGACGGCGCGTTCATCGCGGCGCGGGTGCTCCGCGCGAGACGCGTGATCCTCTACATCGGCGAACGCCATTCCGCAGCGCGGGACTCGATGCTCCGCGCGTTGGGCCAGCGGTCCGAGCCCGAGCGGAACATCGTCACCTTCGCGGCAGCGCCCGCACGCTACGTCGCCGGTGCCGAGGCGGCGGTCATCCATTTCCTCAACGACGGAGTCGCGACGCCGGTCAACATTCCTCCCTACCCGTTCGAAGGAGGCGTCGAGGACGCTCCGACTCTCGTACAGAACGTCGAGACCCTCGCGCTCGTCGCCATTCTGGCGCGAACCGGCGAGGCACCGAACGGCGCCCTTATCACGCTGGTCGGAGGCGTCACCCGGCCGGGGGTGCTCGAGGTCGAGTCACACACCACCATCACCGAAGCCATCAACCGGTCGGGCGGTCTCACTGAGGCGGCCCGCGCGGTCCTCGTCGGCGGCTATTTCGGGAGCTGGATGCGGCCCGACGATGCATGGGCCATGCGGCTCGATCCCTCCGTATCGCGCCTGGGGTGTGGCGTCATCGGCGTGCTTCCCTCGAGCCGCTGCCCCGTTTGCGAGGTCGCGGCGATCATGCGCTACCTGGCGGCCGAGAGCTCGGCCCAATGCGGTCCCTGCTTCTTCGGGCTCCGCGCGCTCGCCGACGCCTGCACACGGATCGCCGGCCAGGGATCAAACCCTGAGGTCCTCCAGCGGCTGCAGCGCTGGTCGGCGGAGGTGCGTGGTCGAGGCGCGTGCAAGCATCCCGACGGCGCGGTGATGTTCTTCTCCTCTGCGATACAGGTGTTCGGGGACGAGTTCGCCTCTCACCGCCCTCACTCGAGGTCGGAGCAGGTCAGGTTGAGCGCTTGAGCAAGGAGCACCAACTCGTGATCGACCGCATCAAATGCGACGGCCGGGGTCTGTGCGCTGAGCTGCTGCCCGAGCTGATCCGTCTCGATGACTGGGGCTATCCGATCCTCGCACCCGGGCCGGTCCCCGAGCACCTCCTGCCCCTGGCTCAGCGTGCGGTCGAAGACTGCCCGGTGCTCGCCATCGCGCTCCGCCGATCCGTCCCCGCACAGTGACAGCGAGCGTGCTCGGCATCGCCGACGACCAGGCGCTGGGCGGCTCACTCAGGCTTGTGGTCACCGATCCCCGGTCGCTGCGGGCGGCTAAAGCAGCCGTCGACGAGGTGATCGAGGCAATCGACGCGGCTGCGAGCCGCTTTCGAGAGGATAGCGAGCTGAGTCGCCTGAACGCCACACCTGAACGCGAGGTCGTGGTCAGCCGGTTGCTCGGTCAGGCAATCGCCGCCGCCCTGCGAGGGGCGCAGATCACCGAAGGCGCGGTCGATCCCACGGTCGGCACGGCCATCAAGCTCGCCGGTTACGACGCCGATTTCGCCCAGGTGCTGAAGGATGGCGGTTCGCTGCGCATCCGCGCGATGCGCGTCCCCGGATGGCACGCGATTCGCTTCGAGGCCGCGGCACGCCGTGTCTGGATCCCACGCGGTGTCGAGATCGACCTCGGCGCCACGGCGAAGGCCCTCGCGGCCGACCTCGCCGCCGAGGCGGCGGCGGAAGCCATCGCGGGAGCCGGGGTCCTGGTGAGCCTGGGCGGCGACATCGCCGTCGCGGGCGGTGCACCCGCCGGGGGCTGGCCGGTGCAGGTAAGCGAGGACAGCGGCGCCCAGCTGGACGAGCGCGAGGAGACGGTCGCCATCAACGACGGAGGCATCGCGACCTCGAGCACGACAGTGCGACGCTGGACCCGCGGCGGGGTGTCCCTGCACCACATCATCGACCCGGCGACCGGGCTTCCCGTCGACGGCCCGTGGCGCACGGCCACCGTGGCGGCCGCCTCCTGCGTGGACGCCAACATCGCTTCGACCGCCGCGATCGTGAAGGGTCGCGGAGCCCTCGCCTGGCTCGAGCGGCACGGTCTGGCCGCCCGGCTGGTCGATCAGGAGGGCCGCGTCGAGCGCACGACCGGGTGGCCGAAACAAGCCGATTCGAAGCTGCTCCCTAACATTTTCTGAGCAATCTCCCAGGAATCTCGATCAAAGTGGCTCCCGTGAACAACGGCAGCGGAGCTCGGGTGCTGGTCGTCGACGACGAACCGAACATCACCGAGCTGGTGGCGATGGCGCTGCGCTATGAGGGCTTCACCGTCAAGACAGCGGCGACCGGTCGTGGCGCGCTGACCGCGGTCTCGCAGTTCGCCCCGTCGCTGGTCATCCTCGACGTCATGCTGCCGGACATCGACGGCCTCGAGGTGCTGAAGCGCCTCAACTCCGCCGGCACCAAAGTTCCGATCATCTTTCTCACCGCGAAGGACGCAACCGAGGACAAGGTCCATGGCCTGACCATCGGCGGCGACGACTACGTGACCAAGCCGTTCAGCATCGAAGAGCTGATGGCGCGCGTGCGGGTCGTGCTTCGCCGGCATGGCAACGACACGGAGACGGGCAAGCTCGGCCTGGCCGACCTCGAGCTCGACGACGAAGCCCACGAGGTCCGGCGCCATGGGCACGTCGTGGAGCTGACCAACACCGAGTACCGGTTGCTGCGCTACCTGCTGATCAACGCGGGACGGGTGCTGACTCGCAGCCAGATCCTCGACCACGTGTGGCACTACGACTTTGGCGGCGACGCCAGCGTGCTCGAGACCTACATCAGCTACCTGCGGCGCAAGGTGGACAAACACGATCCGCCGCTGATCCAGACCGTGCGCGGCGTGGGGTACGTTCTCCGAACGCCAAGAAAATGACCCTGTCGCTGCGGGGGCGGCTCCTGATCGGGGTTATCTCGCTAGTCGTCCTCGTTCTCTTCGTCTCCGATGTCGTCGTCTACGGCTTGCTCCAGAGGTCGCTGGTGGGCGCGATCGACGGCCAGCTGATCGCCGGACGTGCTGAGGCCACGACCGCCTTGGGCGGGTTTCAGCGCGGCGGCCCGCCCCCATCGAATTTCCCTGTAGGAACCGTTGTCGAGCTGATCGGCTCGGATGGATCGGTGCAGACCACCAAGGTCTCGGAGCCGATTGGCGCGCCCGCATCCTCGGCTCGTCCTGTTCTGCCGAGTCATCTACCTGTCAAAGGCACGGATTCGCCTGCGGATCCGTACACCGTCGCCGGAACCAATGGCGTGTCGCAGTTCCGGGTGACCGACTGGCCCGAGGACTCGTTCGGTGGAAACATCGTCGTCCTGGCGATCCCGCTGACGCCAGTCCAGCAAACCCTCAGCCAGCTGCTGCTGCTCGAACTTCTCATCGGCGTCGCCGGAGTGATCGGCACCGCGCTTCTCGCCCTCCTCATCATCCAGCTTGGCCTTCGACCGCTTCGGAGGATGGGAGCCACGGCGGGTCAGATCGCGGCCGGTGACCTCAGCCGGCGAGTCGAACCCGCCACGCCGAAGACCGAGATCGGCCGCCTCGGCCTCGCGCTCAACGCGATGCTGAGCCAGATCGAGGAGGCGTTCGGGCAGAGCAAGGCCTCCGAGCAGCGCCTACGCCGCTTCATCGCGGACGCGTCACACGAGCTGCGCACGCCTCTCACATCGATTCGGGGCTACTCCGAGATGCTCCGCCGCGGTGCGTCGGAATCACCCGCCGACGCCGACCTGGCCAGGAGGCGCATCGAGGCGGAGTCGGTGCGCATGTCGACCCTGGTCGACGACATGCTCCTCATCGCGCGTCTCGACCAGGGACGGCCGCTGGAGACCAAGGCCGTGAACCTGCAGGCAATCGCGCGCGACGCGGTCGACGACGCTCGGGCGGTGGCCCCCCAACGCGAGATCTCGCTGAACGCAGACCAACCCATTGTTGTTTCCGGAGACGACACTCGGCTCCGACAGGTAGTCGGCAACCTGATGCGCAACGCGCTCGTCCACACCCCGCCGGCGACTCCGATCGAGGTCGCCGTCACCACCGAGGACAGCGTCGCGCGGATGTCGGTCAGCGACCACGGCCCGGGGCTGCGGCCCGACCAGCTCGAGCGGATCTTCGAACCCTTCTATCGCGCCGACCCGAGCCGCAGCCGTGACTCAGGCGGCGCCGGCCTCGGACTGTCGATCGTCAACGCCGTGGTCGTCGCGCACGGCGGACACGTAACGGTGAAGGAGACCAGCGGCGGCGGTGCCACCTTCGAGGTAGAGCTGCCGCTGGCCCCTAAGCTCTAGAAACCGCTGTTCGCTTTTTCGACGGCCTGAACGATCGCTCCCGCGAGCGCGTTCCGTCCTGCCGGTGAGGGATGCACATCGCACGTGTCGTCCGGCCGCTCGATCAGCAAGTCCGCCGCGCAGCTGCTCCCACCGTGCGCAAGGGCGCGCGCTTCGAACGCGTCGAAGCCGCTCGCAACGATGCCGCCGTTGGCCAGCGTTGCGTCGATGATCGGACCGTTCAACGCATTGGTTCCGGCCTGACCCGCGGCGTCGTAAGTCAGTCCGTAATAGCTGAGGGTGACGATCATCCCCTGGTAGTGCGCGACGTTGCGAATCTCTCCGTAGATAAAGCGCAGATTCGCATCGATGCCCGCAAGCACGGAAGGCAGTCCGCTGAGGAAACACGAGCTGGTCGTGCTTCCGCCGCATGCGGCCTGGAGCTTGAAGACGTCATTCGCCCCGATGTCCATGGTCACGAGCTGAGTGTTCGGGTGCGCTGCGAGAAAACTCAACGCGAAGTCGAGCTGCGCGGTCGAGTAGCTGACGTGAAGAGGGAAGTGAAATACGAAGCGATACACCTTACACACGTAATCCTGGCCGTTGGTCAGCGATTCGAAGCCGCCGGACGTCTCGCCAGGACACGACGCGTTGGTCAATTGCAGCCCAAGCCTCTGGGCCACGATGTCGGGATAGCCGATGAAGTTCGTAGCTTGAGTGTGGTCGAGAAACGGGCTGTAGCCAAAGGCCACCGAGTCACCCAGCGCCAGGTACTCACCCTGGCTCGCGTGGGCCGGGACGGCTGCGAGACCAAACAACACGGCGGCCGATAGAAGTGCCAGAACACGCGCTTTCATGAACCACCTCCAGACAAGCGGCGGAAGAGCACGAAAATCTAAGCACGGATCTCGTCCGGCGCGCCACTAGCGCTTCGGCTGGAACGCGAACAGGTCGCCGGCCTGGTCTCCCACGACCAGCACATCGCCTGCGAGCGCGGGCCCACTGCGAACTGCAGAGTGCGTGTCGTAGGACCACACGACCGAACCGTCGCTCACCGCTATGGCCCCTATGGATCCCAGGCTCACGTCTCCGAACACCGCGCCGGTTCCGAACAGAACGACGCCGTCGCCCACGACCGGTGCCGAGTAGACGGGCAGTTCCGTGAGGTACCGCCAGCGGACCGATCCATTGCTCGGGTTCAACGCGATGACGCCGGTGGGATCGCTCGCCGAGACCGCAATCAGTGAGCCGCCGTCGTACCCAGGCGACGCCAGCAGCCCGTGCGCCGCGCTCCCCGCGACGAGCTCTCGGGACCACAACGGGTCGCCGGTGCGCGCATCCAGCAGCGCGAACATGCCCTCCACGGTCGCTTGCGCGAGCACCTCCCTGCTGCCCAGCTCGAACAAGACTGGCGACGCGCCGACGTCGAGGTCGCGGTCACGGTCGGCGTAGAGGGTCGTCATCCATTTGCGCTGACCGGTCACCGCGTCGAAGGCGAGAACGCCATCGTCGGGATTGCCAACGCCGACGAACGCGGTGCCGCTCGAATCGATCGAAGCGGTCGACCACACGCCATCGCCGGCCGCGCAACCGGCGCGCAGACACTCCGTCCATCGCACCTTTCCCGTCGCCGCATCGAGTCCGTACAACCTTCCGGCAACGAGAGGCGTGTCGCCGTACGGCGACGCCACGCCGATCATGACCTCGTCGCGATAGACGACGGGCGAGGCCCAAAGCGCGGAATTCGGAGGGCCCGCCCACTCCCATAGCCGCTTTCCCGACAGGTTGAACGCGTAGGCACGGCCGGTCAGCGTCGTCACGTAAATGGTGCTGCCGGCGAGCGCCGGCGAGCTCGAGATCGATCCAAGGCCGCGGACGGCCCACTTCTGCCTCCCGGAGGCGGCATCCAACGCCGCGAGCGTGCCGCCGGCGGTGCCCGCGACCACCAGGCCGCCGGCGACGACCGGCGTTCCGTCGACAGCGGCATCGAGGCGCACCTTCCACAGAGGCGCCAGCTCGCTCGCGCCAACCACGCCGAGCGTCGCGGCGGCCGGATGACCGTCGCGGGCGATGTCGCCCCGGTACATCAGCCACCCCGGCGGAGGCTGGGCGGATGGGCTGGAGACGCACGCTGTGAGTAGACAAACAGTCACAGCGATTTCCAAGCTTCGCCTCAGGACGTTTTGAGGGGTGGATGCCATCGTGGAAGTCGTCCGAAGCCACCTTCGGCCTTCCCCCAAAGCGTAGGGGGCGTCCCTAGCGCCCCCTACACCCCTCCCTCTACGAAAGCTTCCAGTGCACGCTCGAGACCACCGGCTTCGCGGCGGCCACGTAGGAATTCAGGTTGCTTTCCGTGGTCAGCACCATCACCAGGTAGTAGATCGACCCGCTGCTGTTGGCGCCGGCGAACACCGACGCCGCGGCGGGCACCGAGTTCGCGCCGCTGGTCAGCGTGAAGCACAGCGTCCACGAGATGCCTGGCACGCCGTTCAGCGTCCCGCTCGCGGGGCTCGTACTGGGGCACTCGCGCGTGTCTGGATACTTGCTCTTGAGCTCGCTGTCGACCGTGTCCTTGTTGTTCTGCGCCGTCTGGGTCGGAATCGACACGCCGCTCGACACGGTCACCGACCCGCCGCCGTTCGGATCGGTGAGCACCATGGTTTCGTTGTCCTTGCTGTCCACCGACCAACCGCTCGGAAGATTCACGGTGAATCCGTCGTTCGACTGGAGTCCGGTCTGCGCTGTCGTCGGCGTCGCCGATGCAACAGGGCTTGGGGTGAGCCCTGGAGTGGGACTCGGGATGTCCGCGAGGCCGCTGCTCGACGAGGCCTGCGTCCCGCGATGGCCTAGCAGCGCAAGGGCGGTTCCGATGCCGGCCATGAGGACGGTCGCCACGAGGACGCCGGCGATGATCAGCATCCACGGCGTGCGGTGGACCGCCACCGGCGCTCCGCTCGGCGCGTAGTAAGGGCTCTGGTAACCCGGTGATGGCGGGGGCGGAGCCATACCGGGCGGCGGGCCGGCGTACGCCCCCGCCGTGACGGCGACTGGAGCAGAGAGCGGGGTGCCGCAAGCCTGGCAGAACGCATTCCCATCCGGGTTCTGCGTGCCGCAGCGAGGACAGGCCAGGGCCATCAGGTCTTGGCCTCGGCGCGGGGCTTGCGCGCCCGTTTGACCGATGCAGGCGCAGCCGTCAACGCCATTCCACAGTTGGGGCAGAAGCCCGACGCGACGATGTGGGTATGGCAGTTGGGGCAGACGGTCTCGGCATAGCCCATGTGCGCCGCCTCTTCGAGCAGCGAGTGGTGCAGCAGGTACCGGATGTAGATCAGGACCGCGCCAACGGTCACCGCCTGCCACGCGAGCACGAACAGCGGGCTCAGAAGCGCGTCTTTCCAGACCTGAGTGCCGAGGGAGAAAGCCGCATGTGCGATGACCGCCATGCCGACGCCCCCAAGCTCCCGCGACGAGAACCGGCCGCGCCGGTATCTCCACAACGCCGCGACGATGATGCCAGTCGTGCTGCCCTGCAGGAGCGGCTGCAGAACCGCGATCGTTGCCAGGTCGTAGATCCAGTTGCCCGATACGGTGTGCACAGGTAGGTTCGTGATCACGCTCGAGAAGGCGACGAGCGATTCGGCGACACTGAAGCCCAGCCCGGCGGCGATGCCGAATACCAGCCCGTCGACCGTCTCTGGAAAATCTCGGCGGTTGGGAAGGAAAAGCGCGGGCAGCGGCTTGACGGCCTCCTGCACGATAGGCACCAAAAGCCCCAGAAACAGAAGCGCTCCGACGCTGACGCCCGCGCCGCGCAGCGGGTTGCCGAAATTCGTGTAGGGGTTGTAAAGGGCGCGCTCCACGAGGGTGACGGCGATCCCGAGCACAGCGCCGCCGCCCAGGATGAAGCCCAGGACCAGCGCGGGTTCGTCGCGATAAACCTGCGTTTCGTAGAGGTAGATCAGGTAGAGGACCGGGACGAGGAAGACCGCGACGAGGATCGCGGCGCTGATCAGCCCGGCGGCGTAGAGGACGACGATCGCGGCCGCGCCCACCACGAAAGCCCAGCGGAACTCGTGGACTTTCGCGTGGCCGAGGTGCGGAAAGATGGTCGTGAAGATCGCCGGCTGAAACACATGCTCCGACGGATGAGCTGCGTAGCGGTGCTGGCGCTTCTTCGCGTCAGCGGCCTGGCCGGTCGTCCCCTGGTGCGCTCCGCAGCGCGTGCAGAACACGCCGTCCGGTACGTCGTTGGCGCAGTGGTCGCACCGCATCGGCCGACAGTCTAGAGACCGCCGCCCGAGGTTCAGGCCCGCTTACGCCGGCCTGGCTTCCTCTGCAGGAGCCGGAACCCAGCCCCTGACGAAGTGGCAGGAATAGTGCCCGGGGTGCTTCTCGAAGTACCTCTGGTGGTACTCCTCAGCGCGCCAGAAATGAGTCGACGGGACGATCTCCGTCACGATCTTGCGGTCGAAGTGCTTCTGCGCCTCATCCCTGGACTTGAGGGCCGCCTTCTCCTGCTCGGGGTTCTGAAAGAAGATAGCCGAGCGGTACTGGAATCCCACGTCGGGGCCCTGGCGGTTGAGCGTCGTCGGGTCGTGCATGTTCCAGAACTGGTTGAGCAGCTGCTCGTACGACACCTTGGTCGGGTCGTAAGTCACCTCGACGGCCTCCGCATGTCCGGTCCGGCCGGTGCAGACCTGCTCATAGGTCGGGTTGTCGATCGAGCCGCCTTCGTAGCCCGAAACGGCCTCGATCACACCTGGCACCTCGTTGAAAAGATGCTCGACGCCCCAGAAACACCCGCCGGCGAAAGTTGCCTTTTCCATGTCTCCCTCCAAGATAGTTCGCGCAAATCATGATTCCCGAGGATGACGATTCCCTAACGGGGCGCCCACCGCGCCGCTGGTGGCATCTGGCGACCGTCGACACGAAACCGCTGCGCCGCCATCGCGACTTTCGCCTTCTTTTCATCGGGCGATTCGTGTCCTTCTTCGGAAGCATGATCACGACAGTCGCATTCCCCTACCAGGTCTATCAGCTGACGCACAGCGTCCTGCTGGTCGGCGTGCTGGGCGTGCTGGAATTCGGCGCGATCCTCGCGGTCGCGTTCGTCGGCGGGGCGCTGGCGGATGCCCGGGACCGGCGCTCGATGGTCCTGCTGACCGAGGTGGCCTTGATGGGCTGCAGCCTCCTCCTCGCCGGAAACGCGGTCCTGGCCCACCCGCAGGTTTGGCTGCTCTTCCTGGTCACCGTCGCCTGGGGCGCGCTCGACGCCGTGCAGAGGCCATCGCTGGACGCGATGCTGCCTCGCCTGGTCGATCGCGATGAGCTGACGGCCGCGGCCGCGTTGGGCAGCGTCCGCAGCACGCTCGGGCAGATCGTCGGCCCGGCACTTGGCGGCGTCCTGATCGCCCTGATCGGGCTCCCTCTGACCTACATGGTCGACGTGGCAACCTTCCTCGTCGGGTTGACTTGCCTGTGGCTGATGAAGGCGATTCCGCCGCCAGTCGACGCGGAGCGGCCGAGCCTGCGACGTGTCGTGGAGGGTCTGCGCTACGCGCGCAGCCGCCAGGAGCTGCTCGGCACTTACTTCGTCGACATGATCGCGATGTTTTTCGGCATGCCTATGGCGCTGTTCCCCGCCATCGCTCAGACCCTGGGTGGCGCGCAGGTGCTCGGCCTTCTGTACGCCGCGCCCGCGGTTGGATCGTTCCTTTTCTCAGTGAGCAGCGGATGGACCAACCGCATCCACCGGCACGGGATGGGCGTCATTGTCGCCGCCACGATCTGGGGGTTGGCGATCATCGGCTTTGGATTCGCTCGGAGCCAGTGGGTCGCCCTGTTGTTCCTCGCGCTCGCCGGCGCGGCGGACATGATGAGCGGCGTCTTCCGCTCGGTGATCTGGAACCAGACCATCCCCGACTCGCTGCGAGGCCGGCTCGCCTCGATCGAGATGCTCAGCTACACGTCTGGACCGGCGCTCGGCAACTTCGAGGCGGGGGTCGTCGCCTCGATCTTCAACCTCCGCGTCTCGATCGTCTCAGGCGGGGCCCTGTGCGTCATCGGCTGCGCCATCTGCGCGGCGGCGCTGCCGGCTTTCCGCGCCTACGACGCCCGGCGGTACGCTGTTGCGCCAGATCCGGCGGCCGGCAGCGTCAAGCGAGAGAAGCAGTGAGCTCAGCCTCGATCGTCGTCGTTATTGCGGGCCTTGCCGCCTTTTTCGCGCTGTGGGCGGCGCTGTTCGCAACGCGCGCAGACTTCGCGACGCGCCGCGCGATCAGGGAGTCCAATACGCGCTGGGAAGCGAGCATGAGGCCCGTCCCCCACATCACCTTCACCGAGTTCGCGGCGCCCGGACAGTCCATCCAGGTGCAGGTGGAGAACCTCGGTGGCACGCTCGCCGGCTGCGGAATCATCCTCCAGCATGCCGACGAGATCTACGCGACGGAGCTCACGCTGCCGGAAAAGGCGCCGGCCCGACCGATCTCGCTCCCGTTCATCGTCAAGGCGTGGAAGCGGGTCTCCCAGCCGCAGCCGCTGCTCTTGATCGCTCGCGACGTGAGCGGCCGGTGCTTCGATTGCCTCGACGGCGGCAAGCAGGTCAAGGATCCGAAGAAGTGGGTCGCCGGGCGGCTGCGCGAGCTGCGTATGCAGGGCATGGTCAACTTCCCGTCGGTGACGGGACCTGCCGGGGGTTAGTGGACCGGGTCTAGTTCTGCGTTCAGGTTGATCTTCACGTTGTTCTTCAGCGCCTGAGACACCGGGCACCCGACCTTCGCCTCCTCGGCCAGCTTCTTGAACTCCGCCTCGTCCATGTGGTGGATGTGCCCCTTCACCGTCAGCGTGATCGTGGTGATCCCGGTGCCTGGAACGAACTCGACCTCGGCCGTCGTGTTCAGCCGCTCCGGGGCGTGCCCGGCCTTGGCCAGGCCGTTGGAGAAGGCCATGCTGTAGCAGGCGGCGTGGGCCGCTGCGAGCAGCTCCTCGGGGCTCGTGCCCCCGTGGGTGCGCTCGGCGCGTTGAGCCCACGTGACCGGGAACTCGTTGAACGTTCCGCTCGCGACCTTGACCCTGCCCTTGCCGTTGATCAGGTCGCCTTCCCAGGTTGCGTCCGCCCGACTGATCGCAGCCATCGCATTACCCCCTCGATCGAGATCTTCGGAACTCTTAAACCTTAAGCGCCCGTCGTCGATTCCTCCAGACGGTCCAGCGGTATGTGCAAGAGTTGTCGCGTGGGCGGGCTGGAAGGCGTCGCGTCCAGACTCGAGGCGACGGCCGCTTCATTCGTCAAGGAGAATCGCCTGCCCGGCGCGGCCGTGGGAGTGGTCCACGGAGACGGCCTCGCCTGGTGGGCCCCGATCGGCTTTTCCGACATCGCCTCCGGCCGTCACCCGGAGCCGACGACCCTGTACCGCGTCGCATCGATCACGAAGACCTTCACCGCCACCGCGATCATGCAGCTGCGCGACGAGGGCAAACTTCATCTCGACGATCCGGTCGCGCGGCATCTACCCGAGATCCGCTCCGCGGCAAACCCGTTCGGGGACATCGAGCAGCTGACCATCCGCCGTCTGCTGTCGCACGAGTCCGGCCTGCAAAGCGAGCCGCCCGACACCGACTGGCGCGCAGCCCGGTACGAGGGCTCGGTTGAACGCAACCTCGCGCGCGTCGCCGAGTTCAGCACTCGCGTGCCGGCCAACACCCAATCGAAATATTCGAACCTCGGCTTTCAGCTGTTGGGCGAAATCGTGACCCGGCGCGGAGGGACGGCGTATGTCAACTACATCAGAAAGAACATCCTCGACCCGCTGGAAATGACCAACAGCGGATTCGAACCGCTGGGCGAGACTCTGGCCTCCCGCCGCGCAACCGGATACGCGGGCCGGTTTTTGTCGGACGAGCTGGAGCTATCGTCCACCGCCCCCTCGGTGTGGGCCGAAGGCGGCCTGTGGTCTTGTGTTGAAGACCTTGCTCGATGGGTCAGCTTTCAGCTCCGCGAGGACGGCGGACCGCGACGTGGCGCACAGGTGCTGGCGGGAGAGACCCTGCGCGAGATGCACAAACCGCGATACATCGGCGACCCTGACTGGACGACTGCGTTGGGTCTTACGTGGTGGGCGGTGCGTCAGCACGACGTGATCTGGATCCAGCACTCCGGGGGACTGCACGGCTTCAGGACAAACGTCTGCTTCGACCCGGTCCATCAGGTGGGTGCGATCGTGCTCATCAACGGTGTCGGCGACGCGACCACGCTCTCGATGCGGCTGGGCGAGATCGCCAGGGAGGCGGTGCTCGCGATCGCTCCGCGCATCGAGGCGCCGCCGGCCATGCCGGAAACCTATCGCGACCTCATCGGTTTCTACGCCGATCGCGAGCTGGGCCGTCTGCTGCGCGTGGAATGGCGTGACGGCAAGTTGATGATCGTCGACCCAGAGCTTCCGCCGTGGCGTCCGGTCCTCACTCCGACCGAGAATCGGGACGTGTTCCTGATCGCGCCAGGTGTGCGTGAATCGGGGGAGAACGCGGTCTTCCGCCGGCTGCCCAACGAACGCGTCGCCTCTGTATTCATCGCTGCCGGCACATGGCGGCGGCTCGATCCCGTGGAAACACCGCCACCACCAAGTCACTCCACATGAACGCCCGCGAAATTCCCGAGGTCGATCCCCAACCGCGTGACGCGGACGGTCACGGGTACGTCGACTTTCTGGCGTCGTCGAAGCTGAGCGTCGGGCTGGCCATCTGGCCGGCGGGTTCGAAGGATCGCCAGCAGCCGCATCGCGAGGACGAGGTGTACTACGTGATCAGCGGCCGCGGATCGATCCGCGTCGCCGATGAGGAACGGGCGGTCAGGCCGGGGAGCCTTGTCTTCGTCGCCGCCGGAGTCGAGCACCGCTTCTACGACATCGAGGAAGACCTGCGCGTGCTGGTCTTCTGGGCGCCGCCGCACGTGGCGACGCGCGAAACTTAGCGACGGTGGCGCAGCAACCCCAATCCGTCCTGGTGACGACGACGGAGCGTCCGGCCGGCTACGAGGTCAAGCAGGCGCTCGGCCAGGTCTTCGGCGTGGTCGTGAGGAGCCGCGGACTCGGCGGCAACATCATGGCCAACCTTCGCGCGCTCGGCGGCGGCGAGATCGTCGAATATACGCGGCTGGTCGAAGACACCCGCCGTCACGCTGTCGACCGCATGATCGAGAACGCTCGCGCGATGGGAGCGAACGCGGTGGTGATGATGCGCTTCGACTCGTCAGAGCTCGGACCGGCCATGACCGAGGTGGTCGCGTACGGAACAGCGGCGATCATCGAACGCTCGCAGTAATGCACCTGTTCTTAGACGTGATCGGTCTCGTCGTCGTTGCGATCTTTGCGGTCGTGGGCTACTTCATCTGGGACCGGAGATATCGCGGACAACAGGCCGGCTCGTTTCGGCCGACAGCTGAAGTGTTCAAGGACCCCACCACGGGAAAGATGACTCGGGTGTACGAGGACCCTGCAACCGGACAGCGCCAGTATCGCGAGGAGTCCTGACGGGACCGAGGGCGCGAGGACTTCTCGAGCTCGTTCTGCAGGTCAGCGACCTGTCCAGGGCGCTCGAGTTCTATCGCGACCTTCTCGGGCTCGCTGTGGTGGTCGAATGGCCCGCGCCTCGTGAGGCCGTGTGGCTCGACATCGGTCGCAACGCGGTGCTCGGCCTGTGGCCCCCAACTTCCGGCGGCCCCGGCGTCGGGATCGCCGGTGCACGCGGAGGTTCGCACGTCCACTTTGCGATCTATGTGTCGCCAGGCAGCATCGCGGATTTGAGGGCGAGGCTGGAGGCGGCGAATCACGCGGTCGAGGGACCGGTCGCATTCGACCGCGGCAATGAATCGCTGTTCGTCGTAGATCCCGACGGCAACGTGGTCGAGCTGGGCGATTGGGCTGTCGACTGGGCCGGCGAACCGGTCGAGGGTTAGGTCCCCTCCCTACTTGACCATCGGCGCAAGATGAAAGTCGTGCCGACAAAGCACGATGTCCTGGAGGCGATCCCCGACGCTGTGGTCGTCACGGACAGGGAGGGCAACATCGTCTTCGTCAATCGCGCCGCCGAAGCGATGACTGGATACGACCGCAAGGCGCTGATGGGCCAGGCGGTGGAGACGCTCGTCCCAGAGCGATGGCGCGGCATCCACGTGCGCCACCGCCGGAGCTTCTACTCCCGCGGCGCACCCCGCCTGATGGGCGACGGTACCAAGGACTTCAGTCTCCGCCGCAAGGACGGCACCATCGTCCCGGTAGAGATCTCCCTCGGCCCTGTCGGCGGCGACACGGTGGCGGTCGTTCGCGACGTCACGGAGCGGCGCCGCATGGAGGCGGCCCTCGAGCACCGCGCCCTCCACGACCCGCTGACCGACCTCCCGAACCGCTCGCTCTTTTTCGATCGGCTCCGCCAGGCGCTCCACTCCGCCCGGCGCGACCGTTCGCAAATCGCGCTTGTGATGCTCGACCTCGATGGTTTCAAGGCCATCAACGACACGCGCGGCCACGCGACGGGCGACGTGGTGCTCAAGGAGGTCGCGAGCCGCTTGCGCCTCGGCCTGCGCGCCACAGACAGCGCCGCTCGCCTCGGCGGCGATGAGTTCGCGTGGATCCTGCCGAGGGTGTCCAGCCGTCGCTCCGTCGAGGCGATGGTGCGGAAGCGCCTTGCGATCGCGCAGGAGCCGGTGAACCTCGACGGACAGACGATCGAGGTGGGTGTCTCGGCCGGAATCGCGATGTACCCCGAGGACGGACAAGACGCCGACACGCTGATGCGACGCGCAGACCGGGCGATGTATTCGGTCAAGCGCAGGCACCACGTCCCCGCGCGCGAGAGCGAGCCAACGCTAACCTGACCCTTCGATTTGGGTCCAGTTGCGGTTTTCGCGGCGCTCGAGCAAGAGGCGCACGCCCTCGTCGGCCGTCTTCCCCGATCAGGAACGATCGGACCGCGCATCTCGTGCTGGGAGGGCGATGGAATGGTGGTCGTGGTCGGCGGCGTCGGCAAGGTGTCGGCGGCGCTGGCGACCCAGTTCCTCCACGACGCGTTCAAGCCTCGGTGCATCATCGCCATCGGTCTGGCGGGCGAGCTGAAAGCCGAGCACTCGCGAGGCCAGGTGATCGTGGCGTTGGGAGCGGTCCAGCACGACATCGACGCGAGACCGCTGACCACGGCGCGCGGTGTGATTCCTTCGTTCGGCGTGGCCACGATCAACGCTGACACCGCCGTCGCCGAAAAGCTGCTGGTGGCGGCCAAGCGAGCCGTCGAGAACCCGCGCATCGTCCGCTCCGGACTGGTCCTGACCGGCGACCAGATCGTCACGTCGAAAGCGGTCCGCGACACGATCGCCCGCGATTTCCCCGACGGACTGTGCGTCGATATGGAGACGGCGGCTGTCGCCCAGGTGGCGCAGCAGAACGGCCTGCCGTGGGGTGCGGTGCGGGTGACGTCGGACAAAGCGGATGAGACGTTCGACCTCGAGGAGGTCATCGACTTCGGCGTGGACACGGCGGGCGAGCTGTTCGCGCGCATCATCAGCGACGCGGTGACGGACCTGTGATCGACGCTGCGCTGCGCTGGATGACGGCGCACGAGGCCGCGTCGCATGTCAACGCAGGCGAGCTCGATCCGCAGGACATCGTGAGGGCGCACCTCGACGCGATCGACCGATTCGACGGCCGGATCCACGCCTACATCCACGTCGACCGGGAGGCGACGTCCACGGCGGGCATGACGATCGCCGTCAAGGACAGCCAGCCGGTGAAGGGGATGCCCTACACATACGCCACGCCTTCGTGGCGGGAGCGCATCGCGGAAACGGACGCCGTGCCCGTAGCGCGCGCGCGTAATGCCGGGATCGCGATCCTCGGCAAGACGAATCTTCCCGAGCTGGCCGCGTCGATCGGCACGACGAACACGCTGTTTGAGCCGACCCACAACCCATGGCGCGACGGCATCACGCCGGGCGGGTCGAGCGGAGGAAGCGGTGCGGCGGTGGCCGCCGGGATGTGCACGTTCGCTCTCGGTGGCGACACCGGCGGTTCGATCCGAATCCCCGCTTCATGCTGTGGGGTCGTCGGCCTTCGACCGACGCCGGATCGCGTCCCCATCGAGGAGGTCGACGCCACGGTGCTGCAGTCGCGCGGCCCGATGACCCGCTCGGTCGACGATGCTCGGTTTCTCTTCTCCGTGATGACGGCCACGCAGCCGCCGGCGCCTGTCGCGCGCCGCGCTCGACGCATCGGTTTTGCGGCCGAGGGGGCCGACCCCGCCTGCGCCGACGCGTGCCGGCGGGCGGCGGATGCCTTGCGGGCCGCCGGGCATATCGTCGAGGAGGTGGCCTGGGATCCGACGCCGGTTACCGCGGGCTACGCGGTCGTCCGCCGCGCGAGCATGGCGAGCTTTCCAGCCGACCTCTCGACTTTCGGACCTGGCATCCAGAAGCTGGCCGCCGAAGGCCGAAATCTGACGGCTATGGACTACTTCCACGCCTTTGAGCAGGCGACCGACGCCGCCAATCGCGCGGTCGCCGTGCCGCTGCAGACCAGGTTTGACTTTCTCCTCACGCCGACGCTCGGGTTGCCGCCGATGAAGATCGAGGACGTGCCCCCGTTCCTCGGTGACGCCTGGTCACGCTACGTCCAGTTCGTCCTGCCCGTCACCTTTTCGCGCTCGCCCGCGGTTTCAATCCCCGCCGGCCAGCACGACGGCCTGCCGATCGGCGTGCAGCTGGTCGGGCAGTTCGCGCAGGAGTACGACCTCCTCGATTTCGCGGAGGAGCTCGAGAAGATGCCCGATTTTGGATTTCGGCGGCCGCCCGGTCTTGATTGAGGAGATGCGATGAAGGCACAGCGCGTGGAGATGTTCGTCTGCGCCTCGGTGACGCCGGCCGACACGTCCGGGCTGCAGAAGCTCGCCGACGAGGGCAAGATCAAGGCCGACACTCTCGTCGCGCTGGTCGGCAAGACCGAGGGCACCGGTTTCCACGACGACTGGGGGCGGGTGTGGGCGGACGTCGCGCTGCGAGGGTGGACGGCGGGCCTGCTCGGCGTGCCGGTCGACGAGGTCGCCAAGCGCGTGATCTTCGTGTTGTCCGGGGGCTGTCCCGGCGTGATCACCCCGCACATCGCCGCGGTCACGCGCGAGTTCGTGGAGGTCGATGGGCCGCGTGAGCAAAAGGCGCTCGTGGTGGGCCGCGCCGGATCGGACGCGATCGCGCCCGAGGAAGTGGGTCGCATGGGCATGATCGGCAAGGTCGCCACGGCAACGCACGAAGCGATGAAGGATGCTGGGCTGACCGATCCGAAGGATGTCCACCTCGTCATGGTCAAGGTGCCCGGCCTGACGGTGGCGAGCATTCGCGATGCGGAGTCGCGCGGCAAGACCGTGGTCTCGCACGACCTCACATTCGGGCCGGAGGGCGCCGGCTCGTACGCCAACGACGCCGCCGCGCTCGGAGTGGCGATGGCGCTGGGCGAGGTTCCCGAATCGTCGTTGTCCGACGATGTCGTGCGGCGCAACTGGGACCTCTACTCCAGTGTTGCCATGACCTCATCCGGCGGGGAGAAGCGCCACGGCGAGGTCGTCGTGTTCGGCAACTCGACCGCGTCGGTGAGCGCGCTGCGGATCGGACACGCGGTGACTCGCGACTTCATCGACGCGCAAGGCGTGCGCGACGCCCTGCGCGTCGCGGGCTTGCGTTTCAACGACGGACTTCCGGACGAAAACGACCTGCACCGGCTCGTGCACGTGTTCGCCAAGTCGGTCATCCCCGGCACCGACCGCGTGCGAGGCCAGAGGATCACGCTCCTCGACGACGCCGACGCCTACCAGATCGGGAAGGCGCTGGGCGGGATGCTCGTCGCGTCGGTCACGGGCCGCACCACCAACTACGTGAGCGGCGGCGAGCGTAACTCGCACCAGGGCCCGCCGGGCGGGAACATCGTCGCGGCGGTCGTCAGGACGGACTGACCCTCGGATAGTCCGGACTATCCGGGTTTTTCAGGCGCCGAATGCCTGACAGGCCGGACTTTGCGGTGGCCAAGGCCGCCTCGTACAGCTTCAGTGGTGACTGCGGCATCTCGGTGACGGGCACGCCGATCGCTTCCTCGATCGCCGAGGCCAGAACGGCGCCCACCGGGATGACGCCCGCCTCCCCCGCACCCTTGACGCCGAGGGGATTCAGCGGCGATGGCGTTTCGAAATGGTCGATCTCGATCGGCGGGATCTCGGTCGCGTAAGGGATCAGAAACTCCATGAAGGAGGCGTTGCGCAGCTGGCCGTCAGCGTCGTAGGCGAGCCGCTCGTAGAACGCGCCGCCGATGCCCTGGGCAACTCCACCCTCGATCTGACCCTGCAGCACGAGCGGGTTGATCACGCGCCCGCAGTCGTGCACCACCACGTACTTGAGGATCTCGAGCCGGAACGTCTTCGGATCGAGGCGCACGTACGCCGCGTGGCACCCGGACGCCCACGTCGATCCCGGCGGGCTGTAGTAGCCGGTCGCCTCGAGGCCGGGCTGCTCGCCAACTGCCAGCGGGGGGCCAGGCCGCGGCTTCGCGGCAAACTGAGTGGCCGCCTCGGTGCCGCCGCCGAACGCATAGCGCACAGGGTTCGACAGCACCGCGACCGCCGCGAGCGGCATGCCGCGCTCGGGGGAGCCCTTGACGCGGACCTGTCCATCGACCAGCTCGAGGTCCTCCGGATCCGCCTCGAGGTGATCGGCGGCGATCGACTTCGCCTTGTCCGCAACCATACGGGCCGCGACGTACATCGCGTTGCCGGCGGTCACCGCACTACGCGACGCGAAGGTGCCGACCCCCCACGGAAGCCGGCGCGTGTCACCGCTCGTGACCTCGACGTCTGCGACGTTGATACCGAGCTCGTCGGCGATGATCTGCGCCCACACCGTCGCATGCGCCTGACCCTGGTTTGGAATTCCAGTCGCCGCCACGACCTTGCCGGAAACGAGGACCTGGACATGCGCGCCTTCGTATGGTCCGACGCCCGTGCCTTCGACGTAGACGGCGATCCCGCGTCCGATGTTGTCGCCTTCGGGCCGCGGTCCGAGCATCTCGAGCGCTCGCTCGAACAGCCTCGGGTAGTTGCCGCTGTCGTACAAGACGATGTTGCCGTCCTGCCACACGACGCCGACCTCGTACGGAAACTCATCCGGCTGAATGAAGTTCCGTCGCCGCACCTCATCGCGGTCGACTCCGGTGACATCGGAGACGGTGTCGAGCACCCTCTCCATCACGAAGCAGGCGTGGGGACGTCCGGCGCCGCGGTATGGGGATGTCGGGATCGCATTGGTATAGATGTCGCGGAATCGCACCCGGTAGTTGGGAATGCGGTAGGGACCCGGCACCTGGGCGGCCGTGATGATCGGCAGGATGATCCCGTAGGGCGTGTACGCGCCCCCGTCGTGGATGAAGTCGTCGTCCAGCGCGAGGATGTGTCCCTCATCGTCGAAGCCCCACTCGACGTCGTGCACCTGGCCGCGCTCCTGGTTGACCGCGGTGAAGTGTTCCTGGCGGTCCTCGGTCCATTTGACGGGACGGCCGAGCTGCATCGCCGCGAAGGGGACGAGCAGCTCGTCGGGATAGAAGAGCATGATCTTCGGCCCGAATCCGCCGCCGACGTCGGGCGCGACAACCTCGACGTCTGATTCCCGCAGACCGAACAGGACCGCGAGCCCTCCGCGGATCGAGGTTGGCGACTGCGTCGAGTCGTAGACCAGGAGCTTGTGTTCGCGCCCGTCCCACCGCGCCCAGACCGCGCGGCCCTCCATCGGCGCCGCGGCGCCGCGCTCGAAGCGAAATGTTCTCCGCATCGTGTGCGGCGCGGCCTTCAGGGCGGCCGCGACGTCTCCGACCTCCTGCACCAACTCGGCGGCCACATTTCCCGGTACGTCGTCGTGGACGAGGTGCTCGGCCTGCGCTCCCGCCTCGGGCGTGATCACCACCGGGAGCGGGTCGTACTCGACCTGCACTGCGTCAGCCGCGTCTTCCGCCTGGGCGCGGCTTTCGGCCACGATGAACGCGACCGCCTCGCCGGAGTAGCGCACGACATCTGACGCGAGGCACCGCTGGGTGCGTCCGTGCGTGAGGTTGGGGTGCGGGATCAGCAGCGGGAGGTCGGTGTCGCCGAAAGGAAGATCGGCCGCGGTGTAGACCGCAACCACGCCGGGCATCTCTCGCGCAGCGGTGACATCGATCGCCGTGATCCGCGCGTGCGCGTAGGGGGAGCGCACGAAGCAGCACTCGAGCGCGCCCTCGTCGATGTCGTCGGTGAATCGGCCGTGGCCGCGGAGAAGGCGGTCGTCCTCCACCCGCTGCACCGGTGCGCCGAACCACCGCGTCGTCACTTTCCCTTGAGCTCGACCGCGCGATTGACCGCGCGGCGGATCGAGGCGTAGCCCGTGCAGCGGCACAGGTTGCCCGCAATGCCTTCTTCTACCTGTTGGGAGGTCGGCTGCGGATGCTGGGCGAGCAGCCCGACCACCGACATCACGAAACCCGGCGTGCAGAACCCGCACTGCAGCCCGTGGCATTCGTGGAACGCCTGCTGCACAGGGTGGAGCGGCTCGTCGTCACGGGCGAGGCCTTCGACGGTCGTGACCTCATGACCTTCTGCCTGCACCGCGAGCATCAGGCATGACCGCACCGGCGCCCCGTCGAGCAAGACCGTGCAGCAGCCGCATACCCCGTGCTCGCAGCCGACGTGCGTCCCGGTCAGGCCGAGGTCGTGCCGCAGATGATCGGAGAGCAAGCGCCTCGCATCGGAGGGCGCCGGATGGTCGACTCCGTTGACCTTCACGACGCCATGGCCTTCTCGGCAAGCACGCGGACCAGGTGCAGACGAAACTCAGGCGTTGCCTCGAGGTCGCCGCTCGGGTGCAAGCCCCGAGCCGGGTCGGATGGATCGGCGAGCACCGGCGTGGGGGCGACTCCAAACAGCGCGAGGTTGTCGCCGACGCGCACGACCCCGGCCAGCGCGAAATCGCCGTGGCGGCGCGATTCTTCGAGGATCGCGTAACGCTCCACAACCTCTGGAAACCACGCCTCGACCAGCAGCTCGTCCGGTGCAAGCGCCGACTCGAAGACGCCGTGGAACAGCTGTTCCGCTGCGATGAGGCGCTCGCCGCGCACCGACCGCGCCAGGACGTGGCCACCGAGCGCGAGCAAGACGGCCGGCAGCTCGGACGCGGGATCCGCGTGAGCCAGGCTGCCGCACACGGTGCCGCGGTTGCGGATCACCCTGTGGGCGACCAGCCGCACGGCCGCGGAAAGAAGAGGACAGAGATTGGCCACGACGGTCGAATCCTCAACGGCGGCCTGCCGGGCGAGCGCCTGCACCGCGACACCACCGTCGCGCGGGTAGACGCGATCGAGACCCTCGACGCGGTTGATGTCGACCAGATGCTGCGGCCGGGCGAGACGGAAGTTGAGAAGAGGGATGAGCGACTGGCCGCCGGCCAGCACCTTGGCGTCTTCGAGCGATGCCAACAGCGAGCACGCCTCGTCGACCGACCTGGGCGAGTGGTATTGGAACGGGGCGGGTTTCACTCCTCCAACATCGCCACGGCGCGGCAGAGCGCCGCCTCGCCGCCCTGAAACCGCCAGGGGAAGCACCCAAAGAGGACCTTTCGGTCCAGCACCTCGTCCAGCCGGCCCCCCAGATTTTCGATGTGGATGATGTCGTGCGGAAACAGCAGCGTGTGCATGATCTGGTAGTCGGCCTTCGGAAAGAGCTCGTCGAGGCTGCCGCCCAGCTTCTTTTCCGCCTCTTCGGCTTCGTCCGAGCGGATCCGGCGGATCACCGTGTTCATCGGGTGATCGGCGCTTCCGGTGTCGACGGCGATCCACCGGATGCGACGGTCGAGAGCCCACTCCGCAAACGCTCGTGCGGGCCCGGGGTGGCGGATGAAGTAGCGCGTCTCGTCGACTCGCGAGCGATCCGTCCAGTTCTCTGGGTAGTAGCGGTGATAGCCGGTGCGGATGATGAGGATGTCTTTGGCGTCGATCTTGATTCCCGTGTCCTTCTCCCATCGCTCGAAATGCTCGGGCCCGTAGATGTCGTAGTCACCGAGCCCGTAGCGCTGGAGATCCACGACACAGGCCGGCCCGATCAGAAAGTCAAGCGGCAGGTCGCCGATGAACTTGCCGCCGGTCATGAAATGCGCAGGCGCGTCCAGGTGTGTGCTGACGTGCAGGGTCATCGTGATCTCCTGGCCGCCGGCCCTCTCGAACGCGAGGCGCTTGATCCAGCGAATCGCGGGCCCCGGGTATCCCGCGAACGCGGGCGTGTGCAGCGAGAAGTCTTGCGTGAGGTCGAGGAATCTCACGAGGCGAGGGACGATGCGAGCAGGGAGCGCTGGACCTTGCCCATCGCGTTGCGCGGCAGCGATTGGACCGTGATCACGCGCTTCGGACATTTATAAGACGCGAGGCGCTCGTGTGCGAACGCGATGACTTCGTTCTCGCTCCACGGCGCTGAGCTCGACGGCACCACGAACGCGGTCACCTCCTCGCCCCACTTCTCACTTGGCACGCCGCAAACCGCGACTTCGTGCACCGAAGGGTGCTCCTCGAGCACGAGCTCAACCTCGCGCGGGTAGACGTTGAAACCGCCCGTGATGATCAGCTCCTTGATGCGACCGCGGATCGCGAGCGAGCCATCGTCGCCGATCTCCCCCACATCGCCGGTGCGAAACCAACCGTCGTCCGTGAAAGCCTCGCGGGTCGCCTGCGGGTTGCGCCAGTAGCCGCTGAAGACCTGGCCGCCCTTGAGCTGGACCTCGTTGAGCTCACCCAGGTGCAGCTCGACCCCCGGAAACGGATAGCCGACGCGACCGGGCTGTCGCGGACCGTCATACGGGTTGGTGACCACGATGCCGCCCTCGGTGATCCCGTAGCGCTCGACCGGCGCTTGCCCAAGCAGCTTCGCGCATCGCTCGAACAATGCCGGCGGCAGCGGCGCCGATCCCGAGACAAAAAGACGTACCTGGGAAAGATCGCTGGCGTTCGGTTCGAGCCATTCGCACAGGCGCTGGTACATCGAGGGCACGCCGAACAGCATCGTCCCGCCGCTCGTGAGCTCGCGGACGACGTTCTCCGGTGTGAAGGGAACGAGCACCGCGGAGCCGCCGCTGAGCAGAGTCCCGTGCAGACCCATGCCCAGGCCGTGGAGATGGAACAGCGGCAGGGCGTGGACAAGAACGTCGCTCGACGTCCAGTTCCAGACCGCAAGCGCACCGCGGCCCTGGGCAAGGAAATTACCGTGATCGAGGACTGCGCCCTTCGGGCGGCCGGTCGTGCCTGACGTGTAGAGGATCGCCGCCGGACTGTCGGGCCCGAGCGGCGGCATCGCGGGCTCGGCACCGGTGGGCAGGTCCTCGAGGGGGACGACGCGTTTCCCGAGCTTGCTCGCGATGGCCGCGCGCGGGTGGTCGGCGATGACCAACGTGGGGTCGGAGTCGTGGAGGATGTGCTCCGCCTCGGTCGCGTGGTAGTCAGGGTTGAGCATCACTGCGCAGCCTCCCGCGCGGAGGACGCCGAGGTAGGCCACCACCCAGTCGAGCGAGTTCGCGGCGTAGATCGCGACCCTGTCGCCTGGTTTGACGCCGAGGCGCGCAAGGCCGTCGGCGACCCTAGCGGCCTCGGCCCGCAGCTCGTCCCGCGTCACGCTCCGATCACCGGACCGCAGCACGACCTCGGGGCCCGGCCGCAACAGCGCCTCGACCAGCGTGCCGGAGCGCAGCCGGGCCCGGACCTCGTCCAGGTCTTTCGTCACGGAGCCAACAATAGTGCGGTCTAGCCGGTCTCCCGGTCGGTGGCGTCGCCAGGACGGAGGATCTGGTACAGGACGATCGCCCCGAGCGCGCCCAAGGCAAGGTTGTTGAGCTCGAAGTCGCCGAACTTCACGTCGGCGCCACCGGCGGCAAGGATGAGAGGAATGGCCGCGACGGCGAGGTTGGCGCGCTTGCCGAAATCGACCTTGGCATCGACCCAGATCTTCGCGCCGATGACAGCGATCAGGCCGAACAGGTACAGCTCGATCCCGCCGATGACGCTGCTTGGAATGCTGTCCACGAGCGCGCCGAACTTCGGGATGAAGCCGAGAAGAATCGCGGTGACCGCCGCGACGATGAAGATCCAGATGGAGAACACGCGAGTGACGCCCATGACGCCGATGTTCTCGGCGTAGGTCGTCTCGCCGGCGCCGCCGAACAGGCCGCTGACGATGGTCCCGAGACCGTCGCCCATGAACGTGCGGCCGAGGTACCCGGACAGGTCGCGCTTCATGATGCCGCTGATCGCAAACACGTGGCCGGCGTTCTCGGCCACGAGGATGAGTGGGATGAACCAGAACAGGCTGAACTGCCGCACCGGATTGCCAAAGCTCGGAAACGAGAACGTCGGGAATCCGAGCCAGGCGGCGCTCTGGACGCCGGAGAAGTTGATATGGCACGCGGTGCCCGCGCCGCACTTGGGGTCGATGAGCGACACGACGTAGCCGATCACGACCGCGAAGAGGATGGGCAGCAAGCGTGGGAATCCGCGCAGGTAGACGCTCACCAGAACCGCGATCAGAACGGTGACCGTTGCGGTGAACAGGTCGCCCTTGAAGTTGTTCCACGCCGCGCCCGCCAGCGCGATGCCGATCACCGCGACAACTGTTCCTGTCACCACGGGCGGCAGCAGGAAACGGATCGCGTTGATGCCGACGAACTGGACGACGACTCCGATCAGGAAGTAGATGACCCCTGCGATGAGGATTCCCCCGTACGCGAGGTCGTGATGTCCGGTGCTGCCGCCCTGGATGGCGAGCACCGCGCCCAGGAAGGAGAAAGAAGAGCCAAGGTAGCTCGGAACTTTGCGAGCGGTGACGAACAGAAAAATGAGAGTCGCGACGCCGCTGAAGAAGATGACGGTGTTCGGGTTGAAGCCGAGGATCAGAGGCACCAGCACGGTGGCGCCGAACATCGCCATGACGTGCTGCAAACCCATGAGGATCGTCTGAGGCCATGGGAGACGGTCCTCGGGATAGACGACGCCGCGCTCGCGCGCGGCCGTGGACACAGCCATAGCGCCCTCCCCTACTTACGCCCGGAACGCCCGGGCCCGGCGCTAACTTAAGGCTCCCATGTGGGCTTTGCAAGATGCACGGCTCGCCGACGGCTCGGTGGTCGACATCACGATCGACGGCCCGTTCATCAGCGCGGTGGGGCCAGGCGCCTCGAGCGCGGAAGGGGAGGTGGTGGACTGCCGCGGCCGGCTCGTGCTGCCCGCGTTCACCGACGCCCACATCCACCTCGACAAGGTGCTCATACGGGACGACCTGCCCGAGCCGGACGGCACCCTGGCCGGCGCCATCGACGCCACCCACGGGCGAAAGCGGCGGTACACGGTGGACGACGTCCGCGCTCGAGCGCGGGGCGTCATCGAAGAGTCGGTGCGCCTGGGTACGACGCGGTTGCGGTCCCACGTGGACGTCGACACCATCGGCGGCCTGCTCCCTCTCGAGGGCGTGATGGCGGCGGCGGCCGATTGCGAAGACATCGCGGAGGTGCAGACCGTCGCGTTTCCCCAGGAAGGCTTGCTGCGTGACCCCGGCGCGTACGAGTTGATGGAACGGGCGCTCGAGGCGGGTGCGGACGTCGTTGGAGGAATGCCTCACTGGGAGCTGGACGAGGATGCGCAGCGCGCGCACGTGCGGCTCTGCTTCGATCTCGCCGAGCGCTTCGATCGGGACCTCGACATGCACGTCGACGAGACCGACGACGGAGCCGTGCGAACGCTCGAGATGGTGGCGGACGAGGCGTTGCGTCGCGGGTTCGTCGATCGCGTGTGCGCCGGACACGTCTGCGCGCTCGCCGCGGCCGACCAGGACTACGCCGACCGCGTGATCGAGAAGTGCTTACGGGCAGGCATCTCGATCGCCGCCAACGCCGTCACGAACCTCGTCCTCCAGGGTCGCTCCGACCGCGGCATCATCCGGCGCGGAACGACGCGCATCGCCGAGCTGCGGACCGCCGGGGTCAACGTCTTCTTCGGCCAGGACTGCATCAAGGACGGCTTCTATCCATTCGGTCGTGGGTCGATGCTGGAGGTGGCCCTCATCTCGGCGCACGCCGCCCACCTGACGACCCGCGCCGATCTCGACTTCGCGCTTCGCGCCATCAGCGACGCACCCGCGCGGGCCATGCGCTCGAGCGCGCACGGTCTCCGCGACGGTGCGCCCGCAGACATGCAGCTGCTGCCCGTCTCGAGCTGGAGCGAGGCGCTTCGGACCCAGGCGCTGCCGGAGAAGGTGTGGTTTCGAGGCAGGCTCGTCGCCGCAAATGCCGTCCGCTCGGAGATTTACCGCGCCTTACCGGCCGATTGACAGCACTGAAATTCGCGATTGGACGCGGCGTTCCGCCACAACCCGAAGGGCGGCCGAAGCCACCATCGCGTCAAGCTCGTCCCGCTCGAGGAACCGGGTCATCCGGAACAGGCGGCGGACGTAGCGCAGCCAACCGGTGGCTATGAAATCGGCCAGGATCCAGCGGCCGGCAGGCGTCATCACCCGAGCAATCTCGGCCACGCCACGGCGCTGGTCGGCCCAGTGGTGGAAGGTCATCGTGCTGAAGGCCAGGTCGAACTGGCCGTCGGGGAACGGTAGGTGCTCCGCGGACGCCTGCTGGAAGTTGATCCTGCTCGATGGTCCGGCCGACGCCTTCGCCTGCTCGATCATTCCCTCGGCCGCGTCGACGCCCTCGAGCCTCGCGTCTGGAAACTGGTCGGCGGCGGCGCCGAGGAGCCTGCCGGTGCCGCAGCCGACATCGAGGATCGCTGAGGGATGCAGGACCTCCTGCAAAGCCAGCTCCAGGACGGTCTTCTGCACCGGCTCGAAGACGAGGCGCCGCAGGTAGTGGCGGTCGTACGTCGGCGCCCATCGGCTGAAGCGCTCGACGTCCCCATGCCTGTGGCTCACGAGGAGCCGCGCGGGTCGTCGGCCTTCGCCATCGGCCGGTCGAGCTCCAATCGGACCGGGCTGAGGTGGATCCTGAACTTCACGCCCGGCGCGCGGAAGCCGGACGTCAGGTGGGAGTTGTCGCAAAACGGCTTGACGTTCGACTGACCGCAGCGGCACAGCGAGGCGCGGGGCAGCGTCTCGACGGTTCCGTCGTCGCGTGTGACCTCTATCTCGCCGACGACGAGCAGCGGACCGTCCCGCATCGGCGTCACGGTCGTGTGCCCATCGTGCGATTCCTGCGGCTTGCCGTCGAGACGCCTGTACTGAAGCGCGCCGCTGGGGCAGCGCTCGATCACCGTCTTGACGACGTCGGCGTCAGCCCCGTCGGGCACGACCCAGGGGCGCCGCTCCAGCTTGAAGACCCTGGGATCGCCGCGCAAGCACTCGCCGACATGGATGCAGATGTCCAGGTCGAAGCTGACCTCGATGTTCTCCCCGCGATAGACCTTGCGCACTTAGCCAACATAGACTGTCTTTCGCATGCCGGAGGGTGCGGTGGTGAAGGCCAGGGCGCGGGTTTCGCGACGCGCTCCGGGCCGCGCGATGATCTCCTCCGAGCGCATCTCGAAGCGCGTGCGCCAGCTCGGACACGAGATCTCCGAGGTCTACGCCGACATCGAGACGCCGCTCGTGCTCGTCGCGATTCTCAAGGGCGCCACGGTGTTCTCGGCAGACCTGCTGCGCACCCTGTCCATCCCGGCCGAGCTGGAGTTCGTCCGCGCCGCCAGCTATGGCGCCGGGACCAGAAGCACCGGCCGCGTGAAGATCGCCCACATGGTCGAAGGGTCGCTGGCGGGACGCCATGTCCTCCTGGTCGAGGACATCGTCGACTCCGGCCGGACCATCGACACGATCCTCCGCAGGTTTCGCAAGCTCAAGCCCGCGTCGCTCCGGGTCGCGGCGCTGCTCGACCGGCCCGCGCGGCGCGAGATCGACGTACCGATCGACTTTGTCGGATTTGTGATCCCCGACCGATTCGTCATCGGCTACGGCCTCGACTACGCGGGACTCTACCGCGAGCTCCCTGGGATCTACGCCCTGAGCTAGACGTCCCGCAAAAACTTCGGATGGTCCGGACGATCCGGGCTTCTCGTCCAAGAAAGCCGCAGTTCGTCCGGACGATCTATGGGTTAGGGCGGACGTTGGGCCGGCTTCAAAAAGTCGACCAGCTCTTCGCGGTCGTTCCAGATGACCGTCGTGCGCTCCGGCTCAGTGCGGGCGACGATCTTCCCTGCCCGCAGCACGAGCTTGCGCGGGGAGATCAGGCGGATCGCGTCCATCTCGCTCGGCGCCGCGAATGCGCAGATATCGGCGCGGCACCCGGGCAGAAGGCCGTACTTCTCCAGGCCGAGGGCACTCGCGGGATTCCACGTGATCATGTCCATCAGCGTGCGCAGCTCGCCGTGACCTGACATCTGGCCGTAGTGCGCGAGCACGAACGCGGCCTGCAGAGGATCGCCGTAGCCCAGCGGGTACCACGGGTCCATCACCGAGTCGTGGCCTATGCAGACGTTGACGCCCGCCGCCAGCAGCTCTTTGACTCGCGTGTGGCCCCGGCGGATCGGGTAGCTGTCGAAACGCCCCTGCAGGGTCGAGTTGTCGAGCGGGTTGGTGACCATGTGCATCTGCGCGCGCTTCAGGTTGTTGATCAGCCGATAGGCGTAGGCGTTGTTGTAGGAATGCATCGCGGTGGTGTGGCTGGCGGTGACGCGGCCGCCCATGCCGAGGCGGATCGTTTCCGCGGCCATCACCTCGACGAACCGCGAGTGGTCGTCGTCCGTCTCGTCGCAGTGGATGTCGACGCGCAGGCCTTTGTTGGCCGCGAGCGCAAAGGCGAACTTGACCGACTCCTCGCCGTACTCGCGCGTCAGCTCGAAGTGCGGGATGGCGCCAACGACGTCGACGCCCATGTCGACCGCGCGGCGCATGAGGTCCTGCCCACCGTCGAAGGACATGATTCCTTGCTGTGGAAACGCGACGAGCTGGAGCGTCATCTGGTCACCGATCTCCTCGCGCAGCTCGAGCAGCGCCCTGACCGCACGCAGCTCGGGGTCGCACACGTCGACGTGGCTGCGCACGAACTGGACGCCGTTGGCGAGCTGCCAGCGCAGAACCGTGCGAACGCGCTGTTTCACGTCGTCGACGGTCAGGCTCTTGACCCGTTCGCCCCAGATGGCGATGCCCTCGAACAGGGAACCAGTCTCGTTGTTACGGGGCTCGCCGACCGTGAGGACGGCGTCGAGGTGGATGTGAGGCTCGACCAGGGCAGGTGTCACAAGCGCGCCGCCGAGGTCCATGGTCTGGCGGGCTTCCGGCTCGGGCTCGCTGATCATGCCGTCCTTGATGGCGATTTCCCGGTTCTCGAGCTCACCGGGCAGCCGCGCGCCCCGGAGCAGCAAATCGACCATTCGACGGAATCCTAACGGGGCCTTAGACTTCGCTCGTACTTTTTGCCGGCGTTTTTTAGTAGGGGGAAGCGCCTATGCAGACGATCGAAGAAGTCGAAAAACACGTTCCAATTCGGGAGGGGGTGTACGGCGAGGCGGTCGCCAAGGTGGAGCCGGGGGGCGTCGAGTTCATCAGCCACTCCGAGCGTCACGGTAAGCCGATCGACCTGTTCTGGACGTGGCTGTCGCCCAACCTGGAATTCGCGACCATATTCGTCGGCGTCCTCGGCGTCGCGATCTTCGGACTCAGCTTCTGGGAGACCGCGCTAGCCATCATTGTCGGAACCGCTCTTGGCTCACTGACCCACTTCGTGCTCTCCTCTTGGGGCCCGAAGTTCGGGGTGCCCATGATGGTCGAGAGCCGCGGCGCGTTCGGCTTCCTCGGCAACATCCTTCCGGCCGGCCTGAACGCCTTCACCGGCTCCATCGGGTGGTTCATCGTCAACAGCGTCAGCGGCGCGTTCGCGCTCCAGGCGCTCGGTGGGCTCGCCAACCTGACGCTTCCGTTCTGGCTGACCTTCCTCATCATCGTCGTCGCCCAGGTGGCGATCGCCACCCTCGGCCACAACTTCATCCATGTGTTCGAGCGCTGGGCGCTCCCACTGCTGGGTGTCGTCTTCATCGTGGCCTGCGCATTCATCTTCAGCAAGGCCAACTACGGCGTCGCCGCCAACCCTGGGCCGGTCGGGCACTTCGGCGCGCTCACCTTGTTGTTCACGGCCACGTTCGGCTACGCAGCCGGCTGGAATCCTTACGCGGCGGACTACACGCGGTACATGCCGCCGACCGTCGACCGCAGAATGGTCGGCTTCTGGGCCGCGGCCGGCGTGTTCGTCTCATGTGTGGTCATCGAGCTCGCGGGCGCCGCTCTCGCCACCGTTCCCGGAACGAAGTGGGGCCCGACCGACATCCCAACCGTGCAGCTCAGGCAGGCGATGCCTGACTTCGTGTACTACTTGACGCTGCTCTGCATCGCGATCGGGGCCGTGGCGGCCAACGCCATCAACATCTATAGCGGCACCATGTCGCTCGTGGCGCTCGGAATTCGCGAGATGGGCATGACGCTTCGCCAGCGCCGCGCTGTGCTGGCAATCGCGGCGGGCGTGCTCGGCTACGTGATAGGCCTCGTCGGCCAGGCCAATGTGGGACCCGGCAGCAAGTACGAGTCCTTCCTGCTGCTGATCAGCTACTGGATCGGCACGTGGCTGGCCGTGGTCTTCGTCGACTACTGGATCCGGAAGGGCGACTACGGCGACGAGTCGATCTTCTACGACACCAAACACCAGCGCTGGCAGGGCTTCGCAGCGATGGCCATCGGCCTCATCGTGTCGGTGGGCCTGTTCGGCAATGTATTCGGCGTCTACGTCGGGCCGATCCCCAACAACGTCGCCGGGATTGGGGACATCACATTCATCGTCGGCTTCTTGCTCACGGCCGTCCTTTACTACGCGTTCTCAATGGCGACACGGAACCAGATGACGACCTCGGCCGCCGCAGGATCTCGCGCATAAACATCGATATAAGGGTCTCGGGGTTGCGCTTTCTAGCGCGCCTCGAGACCCGGCTCGCGCCAAAGTCATGCGCGGTGTTCCAGTCGATGCTTCCGCTGCAAACGCAGATCATCCAGGCCCGGTGGAGCGGCGAGTCGGCCTGGATCCCGTTCGGCGACCGCGATCTCGACGTCGGTTACGAGAACCACACGAGCCACCCTGCGCCGGGCCAGCTCTTGCTCTATCCGGGCGGGATCAGCGAAACCGAGATTCTCTTTCCCTACGGCGCGACTCTCTTCGCGAGCAGGATGGGGCAGCTCGCCGGCAACCATTTCGCCACGATCTTCGAGGGCAACGAGCACCTCGGTGAGCTCGGTCACCTGGTGTTGTGGAAGGGGGCTCAGGAGATTTCGTTCTCGGCGATCGAGTGACCGAGGCCGCAACCGTGATGGAGCGGTGCGACATCCTCGCCGCATGCACCGAAGAACCCGGCCGCATCACGCGGCCTTTCGCGTCCGACGCGATGCGGCGCGCCCAGGTGTACGTCCAGGAGTGGATGAGGCGCGCCGGAATGACGGTGGAGCGTGACAACTTAGGCAACCTGCGCGGGCGCTACGAGGGAACGGGCGTCTCGACGCTCCTGCTCGGGTCGCACCTCGACTCGGTGCGCGACGCCGGCAAGTACGACGGACCGCTCGGGGTGCTGGTCGCCATCGCGGCGGTGCAGCGCGTGCAGGACGCCGGCACCCGCCTGCCGTTTGCGCTCGAGGTGCTGGCGTTCGCGGACGAGGAGGGGCTCCGTTTTGGCTCAACCTACCTGGGCAGCCGCGCCCTCGTGGGCAAGCTTGGAGAGGACGACCTCCGGCTGACTGACGAGGGCGGCATCAGCATGGCGGAGGCCATACGGGAGTTCGGTGGCAACCCGACGAAGCTCGCGGACGACCGCTGGAGCGGCGGTAGGCCGCTCGGTTACGTCGAGGTGCACATCGAGCAGGGGCCGGTGCTCGAGAGCCTCGGGCTGCCGGTCGGGGTGGTCACTGCCATCGCCGGTCAGGATCGGATTCGCATCACCTTATCCGGTGCGGCGGGACACGCCGGAACAGTGCCGATGGAGCAGCGACGCGACGCGCTGGTCGTAGCCGCGATGTTCATCGTCGCGGTCGAACAAGAAGCGCGGCTGCGTCCCGGCCTGGTGGCCACTGTGGGCCGTCTCGTCGTCGAGCCGGGAGCCTCGAATGTGATCCCTGGCCGGGTCGATCTGACGCTCGACGTCAGGCACGCCGACGACCAGGTCCGGCTGGGGGCAGCGCGCCGGATGATTGAGGACGCGCACGCGCTGGCCGAGGGGCGCGGCCTGACGGTCGACGTCCATCCGATGAGCGAGCGGGCGGCGGTGCCGTGCTCCCCGCGCATAACCTCTGCGCTGCGCCACGCGATCGGTGACGCCGCCGTCGAGGTCGCCAGCGGCGCCGGTCACGACGGCGTGTACATGTCGGAGATCACCGACATCGGAATGCTGTTCGTGCGCTGCAAGGGAGGCATCAGCCACAATCCCGCCGAATCGGTCTCGACGGAAGACGTCGGGGTCGCGATCGACGTGCTCGGACGGTTCCTCGAGCTCCTCGCCAAGCAGTGATCGTCCGCGGCGGCACCGTCGTGACTGCGCGCAGGGTCGAGCTTGCCGATGTCGCGATCCAGGACGGAGTCATCACCGAGGTTCGACCGAATGCATCTGGCGGCGGTGAAGAGATCGACGCCACGGGGCTGCACGTCTTTCCAGGCGGCATCGATTCGCACGTTCATTTCAACGAGCCGGGCCGCACCGATTGGGAGGACATCGCCCACGGCACGGCAGCGCTGGCGGCGGGTGGCTACACGTGCTTCGTCGACATGCCGCTGAACAACCTGCCCGTCACGACGAGCCTGGAGGCTTTCGATCTGAAGCTGGCCGCGATGCGGCGTTCGGCTCAAGTCGACTTCGGCCTGTGGGCAGGCCTGGTCCCAAGCAACCTCGACCAGCTCGCTCCGATGGTCGAGCGCGGCGCGATGGGCTTTAAGGCGTTCATGTGCCCGAGCGGCATCGACGAGTTTCCGGCGTCCGACGAGAAAACGCTGCGCGAAGGGATGAAGCGAATCGCCGAGCTCGATTCCATCCTCCTCGTCCACGCCGAAGACCCTTCGTTCCTGCCCCAGCCCAAAGGTCCGACCGCACGCGACTTCATCGACTCCCGACCTCCGGAGGCCGAGGTCCGCGCCATCGAGCTTTGTGTGGAGCTGTCACGCAACACCGGATGCCGCGTCCACATCGTCCATGTCAGCACGCCCGCCAGCGCGGCTCTGCTGGGAGGGGATGTCAGCGGCGAGACGTGCCCCCACTACCTGCTGTACACGTCGGACGACCTCGAACGCCTGGGCGGCCTGGGCAAGTGCGCACCGCCGTTCAGGAGGGAGCGCATGGCGTTGCTGCCGATCGTCGTCTCCGACCACTCGCCAAGCACGCTCGACCTCAAGCAAGGCAGCGACTTTCGCGGCATCTGGGGTGGCATTTCCGGCTGCCAGTCGACTCGGCAGCTGCTGCTGGCGCAGGGCATCGAGCCGCAGGTCGTTGCCGCGGTGACCTCGACCAACATCGCCGAGCGGTTTCGCATTCCCAACAAGGGCGATATCGCGCCCGGGTACGACGCGGACCTGTGGGTCGTCGACCTGGCGCAACAAGACACACTGCGCCGAGAAGACCTCCTCTATCGGAACCCTTTCAGCGCGCACGAAGGCCAGACGACTCGGGGTCGCACCGTGCGCACAGTCCACGGCGCACCGAGGTTCATCCGGCCAGGCGCGCGCTGACGGCGGCGACCTCTCGCGCGATCTCCTCCTCGTCGCCGGTCAGCAGTCGCCCGCCACGCACGACGACCCGGCCGTTGACGATCACCGACTGAGCCCGCGCCGGCGGCGCCAGCACCACCGCCGCGACCAGATCTTTGATGCCGGCGTGGGCGAGGTCGTCCACGCGAAAACACGCGACATCCGCGCACATGCCCGGCTCGAGCATTCCGCAGTCGTCACGGCCGAGGCACTCGGCTCCACCACGGGTGGCGAGTCGCAGGGCGGTTCGTGCGTCGAGCGCGGCGGGGGATATCGCGGTCACGCGCGCGAGCAGCAGCGCCTGGTGCGCCTCCACCGCGAGGTTCGCATGCTCGTTGCTGGCCGCTCCGTCGACGCCGAGTCCAACCCGAGCCCCGGAGCGCACGAGGTCATGAACCCGGCAGATTCCGGCGCCCAGCCGCATGTTGCTCGACGGGCAGTGCGCTACCCCTGTCTTGGCCTCGGCGATCAGGTCGACCTCCGCGTCGTTGAGATGGATGGCGTGCGCGAACCAGACGTCGCCACCAATCCATTCGAGGTCCTCCATCAGCTCGACCGGCCGTCGCCCGAATGTCTCCACGCAATACCGCTCCTCGTCGAGCGTCTCGGCGACGTGCGTGTGGAGGCGGACGTCGTGCTTCCGAGCCAGCGCGGCGGAGTCGCGCATCAGCTCGAGAGTGACCGAGAACGGTGAGCACGGCGCGACCACGACCCGGCACATCGAGCCCGGCTTTGGATCATGGAACCGGGCGATCATCGCCTCGGTGTGGGTGAGGATCGCATCCTCTTTCTCGACCACGCTGTCCGGCGGCAGGCCGCCGCTCGACTCGCCGAGCGACATCGACCCGCGGCACGGGTGAAACCGCAACCCCAGCTCGCGCGCCGACTCGACGAGCGCCTGGAAGATGCCGGGGCGGTTGTGCGGAAACACGTAGTGGTGGTCGGCCGACAGCGTGCAGCCGGATAGGAGCAGCCGTGCCATGGCGGCGCGAGCGGCCACGCGGACCGTTTCCGCGTCGATGCGAGCCCACACCGGATACAGCTCGCGCAGCCACTCGAACAGCGTGCCGTCGGGAACGTAGCCGCGAGTCGCCCACTGGTACATGTGGTCGTGTGCATTGACGAGCCCAGGCATCGCGATGCAGTTGGGTTCGTCGACCACGTCATCGGCTTTCGGCGGCGGCCCCGACCCGACCTCTGCGATGAGCCCATCGCGAGCGAGGACCCAGCCGTTCTGGATCTCGCGGGTGCCCGTGTAAAGGAGGCCGGCGCGGACGAGCAGCGTCAAAGCGTCAGGTCGTGCGGGCGAACGGGAACGCGGTTGATCTCGCGCCCGGTGGCGGCGCGGATCGCAGCCACGATCGCGGGACCGGACGAGATGGCGGGCGGCTCCCCCACCCCCTTCAATCCGTACGGCGAGTTTGGGTCGCCGAGCTCGAGGATGTCCATCCGCACTGGCGGCATGTCGAGGATCGTCGGCAGCAGGTAGTCGGTGAACGAGGCGTTGCGGATGACGCCGTCTTTGACCTGGATCTCCTCCATCACCGCCAGGCCCAGCCCCTGCGCGGCGCCGCCCTCCAGCTGGCCCTGCACCGCCAGTGGGTTGATCGCCTTGCCGACGTCCTGCGCGGTCGCAAGCTCGACCACCTTCACGAGACCGAGCTCGGTGTCGACATCGACCACCGCGCGGTGCGCGGCAAATGCGAACTGCATGTGCGCGTTGGACTGCCCTGTCTCGGCGTCCAGGTGCTGCGTTCTGCGCGGGCGAAACTCTCGCGTCTCCTCGATCACCGCATCACCCAGCAGGGTCGCGAGGCTGATGATCTCCTTGCCACCGACGTCCACGACCGAGTCGTTCTCGATGTGGAGCTCGTTCGCCGGGTGCAGCTCTGACTCCGCCAGCTCGAGGACGCGAGTGCGGACCGCGTCGGCCGCCGCCTTCACCGCGCCACCGGTGATGTAGGTCTGGCGCGACGCGGAGGATGACCCGGCCGAGCCCACGCCGGTGTCGGCGTTGAGCACGACCACATCGCTGACCCCGAGCTCTGTTCCGGCGACCTGGGCCTGGACCATCACGAGCCCCTGCCCCACCTCGGCGGCAGCGGTGTGGACCTCCGCGCGCGGGCGTCCGTCCACAACCGAGAGGCGCACCCGCGCGGTCGAGTAGTCGTCGAAACCCTCGGAGTATCCGATGTTCTTGAAGCCCGCGGCGTAACCCACGCCGCGCTTCACGCCCTCGCCGTGGGTCGTGTTCGAGTACCCGCCGGGAAAAACCTCGGCGCCGGCCGGCAGCGGAAACGCCTTCACTCGCTTCAGCAGCTCGGCGACTGGGACCGGACCGTCGATGACCTGGCCGGTGATCATCCGGCTGCCGGTCTCCATCGCATTGCGCACGCGCAGCTCCACCTGGTCCATGCCCAGCGCGGAAGCGAGCTTGTCCATCTGCGCCTCGTGCGCGTAGCAGTTCTGCACGGAGCCGAAGCCGCGCATCGCTCCGCACGGCGGGTTGTTGGTGTAGACGACGATGCCGTCGATGGTGGCGTTGGGGACCCTATACGGCCCGCACGAGAAGCAGGTCGCGTTGGCGATAACCGCCGTCGAGCTCGAGGCGTAGGCGCCACCGTCCAGGAGGATCCGCGCCTTGACGTAGACGAGGCGGCCGTCACGCGTTGCCCCGTGCTCGTAGCTGAGCGTTCCGGGATGACGGTGGACATGGCCGACGAACGACTCGCTCCGCGAGTACGAGATCTTGACCGGCCGGCCGGTCTCGAGCGCGAGCAGGCACGCGTGCGCCTGCATCGAGAGGTCCTCGCGGGCGCCGAACGCGCCACCGATGCCCGCCATCGTCAGCCGCACCTTCTCCCGCGGCAGCCCGAGGACCGAGGCCAGCTGCTGCTGGTCGATGTGCAGCCACTGCGTCGCGATGTGAAGATCTACGCCGCCCTCGCCGTCGGGGATCGCCAGGCCCGACTCGGGCCCGAGCGGCGCCTGGTCCTGCATCCCGATCTCGTAATCGCCGCTGACCACGACATCGGCCCGGGCGCTCTGGTCGCCGTGCCGGATCTTGATGTGGCGCAGGACCTCGCCCTTCTCGGGATCGGTGACTGGTTCCAGCACCTCGTAAGCAACGCGCACCGCCTGCGCGGCGCGGCGCGCCTGCTCGGGATGGTCGGCCGCCACGAGCGCGACCGCCTCGCCCCAGTAGCGCACCCGGTCGGATGCCAGGACCGGCTGGTCGGCGATCTCCAGGCCGTACAGCTTCTCGCCCCGCACGGCTTCATGCGTGAGCACGGCGTGGACGCCAGGCATCGCGCGCGCGCCCGCGGTGTCGATCGAGACGATGCGCGCGTGTGGGTGCGGGCTCCGGACCGTCGCGCCCCAAAGCATCCCTTCTGCCCGCAGGTCGGACGAGTAGGCGAAGTCGCCGCGGACCTTGGCCCGGGCATCGAAGCGCCGGACGCTCTCGCCGACCTTCACCGGCTCGCCTCCAGCACCGCCTGGATGATCTTGGCGTAGCCCGTGCAGCGGCAGATGTTTCCAGCCAGGGCCTCACGAATCTGGGCGTCGTCAGGTTGCGGAACGCGCCGCAGCAGGTCGTGAGTGGCGACGATCAGGCCCGGAGTGCAGAAGCCGCACTGCACTGCACCGGCTTCGACGAAGGCCTGCTGTATGCCGCCGCCGTCGACGCCCTCGACCGTCACCACCTGGCGGCCGTTCGCCTGACCGCCCAGGACGAGGCACGCACACACGAGCTCGCCGTCGAGGTAGACGGAGCACGAACCACACTCCCCCTGTTCGCAAGCGTTCTTCGAGCCGTACAGCCCGAAGCGCTCCCGGAGCACGTAGAGAAGCGACTCCCCCTCCCACGCGCCGTCGGCGACGCGACGCTCGCCGTTGACGACGCAGTCGACCTTCACGCCGCCGCCCACGCCCACTTCAGGGTCCGCTGCGCCATCACTGTGAGGGCGCGACGCCGGTACGCCGCCGTGCCGCGGATGTCGTCGATGGGCCTGGCCGCGGCCGCGACGAGATCCCCGAACCGCCTCGCGGTCGCGTCGGAAAAGGCACCCCGCCGCTCCCAGTCCAGCTCTGCTGCCAGGAACTGCTCGGCTTCTTCGGCGCCCAGCGGCGTCGGCCCGGCCGAGCCGATGCCTGTGCCCACGCGCCGGTTTGAGACATCGAGCGCGAGCGCAAACGAGCACACCGCGATGACCATCGCGTTCCGAGTGCCGACCTTGGAAAACTGCTGCGGTCCCCTCGATGGTTCGATGAGGAAGGCTGCGATCAGCTCGTCCGGGCGCATCGCGTTCTTCTTCGGCCCGAGAAAGAACTCGCGGGCAAGGACACGGCGGACGCCCGATCGCGAGGCGAGCTCGACGATCGCGTCGCACGCGAGCAGCGGCGGATGCGCATCTCCCGCGGGAGAAGAGGTGCCGAGGTTGCCGCCCACCGTGCCGCGGTTGCGAATCTGCGGCGACCCGACTGTCCGGGACGCCATCGCGAGACCTGGCAGCCGATCACCGAGCTCCTCGATGATGCGGGTGTAGGTCACGCCCGCGCCGACGCGCAGGTGGTCGCCATCTTCGCCCCACTCCGTCAGCTCGTGGATGCGAGTGAGGTCGAGGATGGCGGCCGGCCGCTGGTGGTCGAGGTTGATCTCCACCATAACGTCGGTCCCGCCCCAGATCGGCATGGCCTCCGGGTGCGCAGACTTCATCTCCAGCGCCTCGCTCCACGTCGAGGGCTGCAGAAACTCCATCACCAGGCCATGCCGGGATCCGGGGCGTCGTCGCGAGTAACCGTGCCCTCGATGAGGCCGTACGGCCGGTCGGACGCGTAGAAGACCTCGTTTGCGTTGGCCATCTCGAACGGCGAAAGGTCGACCGCGAAGTGGTGCTTGTTCGGCATGACCAGGCGGATCTCCGCGACCTCGCTCCGCGCCTCGAGCACGGCCTGGCCCATCGCGTAGAGCGTCTGCTGCAGCGACAGGCTGTGGTGCGCGGCGAACGTTTCCATAAGGTGGCGGGCGACCTGGCGGTGCGACTCGGCCCAGTCCACACGCTCATCGCAGTACCGCCATCGCGCGGACAGCGAGGTCGCCATGATGCGGTCGTTGGTCTCCGGCAGGGAGGTGAAGCGGTCCTTGATGTACCCGTGGAACTCGGAGTCGGTGGTCTTGAGGAGGACCAGGTCGGCAGCGCCGCCGACGACCCACGTGCCGTCATCCGTGCAGGTCACCGTCGCGAGTCGCTTCTCGTCGCCTGCACGCGCGAACGCGTGATCCCCGAGCCGGGACCAGAACACCTCCTCTATGTGCACGCGCGCGCGGTAGACGGAGGCGAACTCGTTGACGAAATGCCGCGCCAGCCGTATGGCGAAGTCCTCGATCTCGCCGACGCCATCGCGCGCGAACGCGAAGACCGTGTTCTTCTGTGTGTCGGTGGGCACGACTTTGCTGTTGTCACCGGTAAGGTGCGTCTCCGCGAAATCGCCCGCCAGGGCGACGCTGACCGTAATGTCCTTGAGCTCATGCCTCGGGCCCGTGCGATCGACATGGACGACGTGCGTCTCCGCCTTGCCGTACTGGTTGTCACCGAGGACGATCGTCATACGCCTTTGTAGGTGGAGTAGCCGTAGGCGCTGAGCAGCAGCGGCACGTGGAGGTGCCCGCCCTCGAAGCTGAAGACGACCGAGATCGAGGGATAGAACGCGTTGAGGCCGGAACGCTCGAAGTACGGCCGCGTTTCGAACTCGAGGCGGTACTCGCCCGACTCCAGCTCGTCTTCGGTGAGACTGCCCACGCGCCCGTCGGCGTCCGTCTCGGCGTCACCGACCGGCTTCCAGTCGCCGTCGGGTTCGCGGCGATCGAGCCGGACCGCGAGGCCGGCCGCGGCGGTGCCGCGCATCGTGTCCAGGACATGCGTCGAGATGCTCATTCCGACAGCATCCTGCCAAGGCGGAGCTGAACGATCCTCCGCAGCTCCCCGGTGGCTTCTTCGAGCTCGTCTGCCGCGTCGTTTTTCATGCGGCGGCGCAGCTCTCCCAGGATCTCGTCACCGCTCCGACCAGCGGCCGCGATGAGAAAGACATGCCCGAACCGGCTTTCATAGTGCCGATTCTCGGCTGCCAGCGTGTCCAGCGTCTCAGCCGAGGCGCGCATCGCGCGGCTCTGTTCGCGCGCGGACGCCTCCGGCGAGTGGCCGCCGGCCTCGCCGATCCGGGGATGCGCGGCGATCGCCTCCAGCCATTCCGCGTCGGTCAAGCGCGCCGCCGCGAGGTCGGCGGCGGCGAGCAGGTGGTCTGGGTCGCGGAAGGGGCGTCCCTGCAACAGCGCTTTGGCCCATCGCCGGTTCGGGAGGCATGCGTAAAGCTGCTCCTCGGCTTGCGCGGCCGGCAGGGCATTGAACTGGGCGATGCCGCCTATGACCAGACCTTAACGTTTCAGCTCGATGGCTGAAGCCGGCCCGATCGGCAGGCGCCTGCGGCGGTTGGAGGACCCCCGGCTACTCCGGGGCGACGGCCGGTTCGCCGACGACCTTGGCCTCGAAGGCTGCCGCCACGTCGCCTTCTTGCGCAGCCCGATCGCGAGCGGGCGCCTGATCGGGATCGATGCAACCGGCGCGGGAACCGTCTTCACCGCCGCGGACATCGCCGGTTCGTGCCGGCCGCTTGCGGTCCACCTCACCACACCGGGCGTCGTGTCGCCCGAGCGCCCGCTCCTCGCCCGAGACCGCGTGCGCTTCGTGGGCGAGATGATCGCCGCCGTCGTCGCCGAGGATCGTTACACGGCTGCGGACGCAGTCGACCTCGTCCGGGTGGACATCGATCCCCTCCCGGCCGTCGTGGCGCGGTCCGATGCGCCGCTCGTCCACGACTCCGTGCCCAACAACGTCTACTTCCTCGGCCGGCGCACATACGGCGATCCGGCTGCGGCGTTCGAGCGGGCTGACGCCTTGATCGAGTGCCGGGTCAAGCACCCCAGGGTCGCGGCCGCGCCGATCGAGTGCCGGGGCGTGGTGGCCGCGCCGGACGGCGACGGCGTCACGGTGTGGACGTCGACCCAGGTCCCCCACCTGATCGCCGACGCGGTCGCTGAGTGTCTTGACATTCCCCGCTCGCGCGTGCGCGTCGTCGCCACCGATGTCGGCGGGGGTTTCGGGGGCAAAGCACAGGTCTACCCGGAGGAGATCCTGCTCGCCTGGATAGCCCGGCGGATCGACGCGCCCGTCAAGTGGATCGAGACGCGCTCGGAGCACATGCAGTCGGCGAGCCACGCGCGCGACCAGGAGATCGAGCTGTCGGCCGCGATCCGCAATGACGGACGCGTCCTCGCGATCCGCGCGACGATCTATTCCTGCATCGGCGCCTACGGGATCCGGCCGTTCGGCCCGCTGCTGGATCCCCTCGGCACCGCGAGCCTGATCCCGGGTCCGTACGACATCCGCGATTACGAGTACGCGACCTACGCGCTCGCGACCAACCAGACCCCGGAAGGGCCGTACCGCGGCGTCGGCATGGTGAGCGCCGTGCTCGCCCACGAGCGCCTGATGGACCTCACCGCCGCGAGGCTTGGTCTCGATCCCGCCGACGTTCGCCGCATCAATTTCGTGCGACCGGATCAGATGCCCTACCGCTCTGTGACAGGGCATCCGTACGAATCGGGCGACTATCCGCGGGCTCTCGAGACCGCGCTGAGGGCGATCGATTACCCCCGAGCGCGCGAGCAGCAGCGGACCGGCAGCGGTATCGGCATCGGCCTCGCGTCCTACGTCGAGTACACCGGGGCGGGCTCATCCACCTTCGAACGCCGCGGCATGGCAGACATTCCCGGCACCGACACGGCCCGCGTGTGGCTCGATGGCGAGCAGCGCCTCCACGTACAGACCAGCTGCCCCGACATCGGGCAGGGAGCGCACACCACGCTGGCGCAGGTCGCGGCGGCCGGTTTTGGCGTGGATCCGGAAAGCGTCGTGGTCGAGCAGACCGACACGTTCATGGTCGACGGCGGGACGGGCACGTTCATGAGCCGAGGCTCGGTTACCGCAGCGACCAGCGTGTTTCGCGCCGCATCGCTGCTTCGCGAGCTCGCCGCGGAAAACGGCGACCTCGACGTCTCGGTGACCTACGACGCGGCGCAGGCGTCGCACCCGTACGCGACGCACGCGTGCGTGGTCGAGGTCGACTCCGAGACCGGCGCCGTCGACATACTTCGGTACGTGTTCGCCGACGATTGCGGCGTGCTTATCAACCCGACGATCGTCGAGGGCCAGGTGACCGGCGGCGTGGCCCAGGGATTCGGTGCGGCGACCATGGAGGAGGTCGTGTACGCGGCCGACGGCCAGCTGCGAAGCGGCACCTTCCTCGACTACTCGATCCCGAGCATCGGCGAGGCGCCGGCGGTAGAGGTGGAGCACCTTCACACACCCACGAATACGGTGCACGAGCTCGGCACCAAAGGGGCCGGCGAGGGCGGAACCATCGGCTCGACCGCGGCGATCGCCAACGCCATCGCGGACGCACTTGGTCTGACCGACGTCACGTTGCCGCTCACCCCTGACCGCATCGCCCGCCGATGACGCCTTACGAGCCGATGAGCTACCTCGAGTCGAACGCGTCGCGCCGGCCCGACGGCGTCGCGATCTGGGAGGGGGGCGACGAGATCGCCTTCGCTCAACTGCTCGCGAACGTCCGACGCCTGCGCCGCCTGATGGCGTCGCAAGGGGTCCGTGCCGGGGACGTGGTCGGCGTCCGGCTGGCAAACATCTGGCAGTACGTCGCGCTCGAGATCGCCATCCCGGACGTAGGCGCGACGATCCTCCCCCTGCCGCTCAACCTGGGCGAGCACGAGATGCGCTGGGTCACGGAGAAGGCCCGGCCGCGACTGATTGTCAGTGAGCCGCCGGACCTTGCCGCGGCGGAATCGCTGCCGGAGGTTCGGCAGGCCGGTGCGGATCCGGACCGGATCGTCGAGATCGCGCTCACCTCTGGCACCACCGGCATGCCGAAGCTCGCATCGCTGTCCGCGCGCCTCAAGCAGGTCACGTTCGAAGGCTTCACGGGCTGCCTCGGCATCACCGAGCAGGACCGCGTGCTGCCCATGACGCCGCTCACGCAAGGCATCGGGGGCATGTGCCTCTACTGCCTGCGCAGCGGCGCCGCATTGGTGATGCTGCGCGAGCCGCACTGGACTCCGGAGCACTGCCTGGAGGTCGCGCGCGCATCAGGCGCGACGGTGCTGGTCGGTGTGCCGACCAACGTCATCCGGATGCTCGACCACGAGATCAAACTGCCCTCGGTGCGCGCGGTCGCGGTCGCCGGAGCGCCGCTGCCGCCCGAGATCGCCGAGCGTTGGGAGACGACCACAGGCATCCCCATCTCGAGCTTTTACGGGTCGATGGACGCCGGCCAGCTCGCCGTGGCCAGCCCGACCGACCCGCGCGCAAAGCGCTGGACAACGGTGGGACGGCCGCACGACGGCGCAGAGTGGGAGATCGTCGACGGCGAGATCTGCATGCGAGGCGACCTGGTGCAGCAGCGTTACTGGGGAGAGTCGGTCGGTCCCTACGAAGCAGACGGTTGGGCGCACATGGGCGACCTGGGATTCGTCGACGACGACGGATTTCTGCACGTCGCCGGTCGGGTGAAAGACATCATCATTCGCGGCGGGAGCAACATCAACCCGTACGAGGTGGAATCGATCCTGCGCACGCACCCCGACGTCGCCGACGCCTGCGTGGTGGGCAAGCCTCACGCCGAGCTGGGCGAGGTACCGGTTGCATTTGTCGTACCGCGCAACGGCTCGGATGTGACCCGCGATGAGCTCGACGGTTTCCTGCTCGAGCGGGGCCTGGCGCACTACAAATGGCCGGTCGCGGTTCGGCGGCTCGCCGAGCTGCCTCTTTCCGGACCCGGCAAGGTCGACCGGCGATCGTTGCGAGAAGATGCGCGCAATCTGTAACGACCTCGAGGTGGCCTGGTTCGAGGTCGGGCGCGGCGACCCGATCGTCCTGATCCACGGCCTCGCCGACGACCACCGCGCCTGGCGACGTGCTCTGCCTGACCTCGCGCTTCGACACCGCGTGGTGCTCTACGACCTGCGCGGCCACGGCCAGACTTCACTGGGTAAACCAGATGGAACGCTGCGCCAGCTCGGCGAGGACCTCGTCGCGTTGATGGACGCCATCGCCATCGAGCGCGCCGACGTTGCCGGGTTCTCGCTGGGCGGGACGATCGCGATGCGCGCAGCCATCGATCATCCAGATCGGATCCGCTGTCTCGCGCTCGTCGCGACGTCGAGTCGTGTCGGCCGGTCGGCCGCCGATTGGTACCGACGCCGCGTCGAGATGGTGGAGCGCGAGGATCCGCTGCTGCGATCGACGCTCGAACGCGACACCGCTGACGTCTACGCCGACGCTTCCGACGAGCTCGAGGAAGGTTTGCTGATCCGGCGCCAGTCGACCGCCGACCCTCGCGGCTACGCCAACGCTTGCGCGGCGATGGCCGCCCTGAATGCGGCGCCGCTAGATCCCGAGCTGCATGCGATCGCCGTGCCCACCCTCGTCGTCGCATCGGACAGGGACAAGCACTGCCCGCCGAGAGCGGCCGAGATCATCGCCTCCGGCATCGGTGGAAGCAGGCTCGAGATTCTTCCCGACGCCGACCACGCGATCCCGGCGGAGAAGCCCCGCGAGCTCGCGAGTCTCATCAACTCATTTCTCGCCCATGACTGAGGCCCTGCTGCGAGAGTGGGGCGAGCACGACGTGCTCACGCTTACGCTCAACCGCCCGGACCGGCGCAACGCCGTCGACCCCGAGCTGCTCGACGCGCTGGCCGAGGCGCTCCGAAGCGATGGCGAACGCGCCGCGGCGATCATCCTGCGCGGGGCGGGTACCGAGGCTTTCTCCTCTGGTTACGACCTGTCTCGACTGACCGGCTCGATCGAGGACCTCGAGGCCGACCGCCACATCGGCGACGCGGCCACCGCGCTGCGCTCGTGTCCGGCGCCGGTCATCGCCCGTCTGCAAGGCCACTGCCACGGCGCTGGAGTGGAGCTGGCTCTCAACTGCGACCTGCGCATCGCGTGCGACCTGCGCATGTCAGTTCCCGCGGTCGGCCTGGGCGTCGTGTATCGCTACCCGTTCATCGCGCGGCTCGTGCAGATCTGCGGCATCGCGCGCGCGTCCGACCTGCTCCTGGGCATGCTCGAGCTCGACTCAGTCACCGCGTATGCATGGGGACTCGTCACCGAGGTGGTGACTGCGGCGGAGCTGGATGCGCGCGTGCACGAGATGGCCGAGACGCTCGCCCGCTCACCCCGGCCGGCGGTGGAAGGCACCAAGGCCAGCCTCAACTTGCTCGACCGCCGCCTGGTGGCCGGCGAAGACCTCCTCCAGGCGCACGAGATGCGCACCCGTGCGGCCGCCAGCCCGGAACGCAAGGCCGCGGTCGAGCGACGGAAGCAAAAGATCAAACGGCGATGAGCCGGTTCGATGTCTCGGTGGGCATCAGCCCGCGGCAGACGTTCGACAGCTGGGCGGCTTTCGTGCGTGAGCTCGAGCGCGACGGCGTGAACCGGATCTGGGTCATCGATTCGCAGCTCGCGATGAAGGACGTGTACGCGGGACTCATGGTCGCGGCGCTCAACACCGTGCGCGTCGGTCTCGGGACCGGCGTGACCAATCCCGTGACGCGTCACCCCACCGTCACGGCCAACGCGATCGCCGCCGTGGACGAGGTGTCCCACGGCCGGGCGATCCTTGGCCTGGGGGCGGGCGACTCCGCGCTCTACGGGATCGGGCTGAAGCCGCAGAAGGTGGCCGAGGTCGAGGAAGCGATCAGGTTCTTTCGCTCCCAGCTGTCGCCAACCGTCCCCCTCTACCTCGCCGTCAGCCAGCAGCGGATGTGCGAGCTGGCCGGACGTGTCGCGGATGGCGCGATCGTGATGGGACCGGCCCAGCCCGACATGGTTCGGCGACAGGTCGAGTGGATCCGGTCAGGTGGACGTGAGGATTGCGAGATCGCGTTCATCGCGCCGACCTCGACCGACATCGAGGACGTGCGCTCGTGGGCGTCGACGCAGGCCAGGCTGCTCTCCCACTTCAAGGAGCTGCCGGCGAGCCTCGTGCCTCATCGAGACGAGATCGTGCGCAGCGCGGAGTCATACGACTACGCGGAGCACCTGTCCCCGCACGCCGATCACAGCACGGCCGTCTCCGACGACCTCGTGCGCGCGCTTGCCATCGTGGGTTCGGCGGCGCAGTGCGCGAACAGGTTGCGCGAGCTGAGAGACGCGGGCGTCGACACCTTCATCTTCCCGATCGCCGGGAGGGGCCGCGCCGCGCGCTGGCGGCGAATCAGAGATGAGATCGTCGATCAGATCATGGTGTAGCCGCCGCTGACCGACAGCGTCTGCCCCGTGATGTACGAGGCGCGATCAGAGGCGAGCAGCAGGACGGCGGGGACGACGTCCTCGGGCGTCCCAAGCCGCCGCAGGGGGTAGGCCTTCGCGGCCTTCTCGCGCACCTCGGGCGTGAAAACATCGCGCTGGTCGGACGACCACATCGAGCTCCCTCCGGATGTGTCCGGCGATCCCGGGATCAGCCCCGGGCACACGACGTTGAGCGTGATTCCGTGCTTGCCGACCTCACGCGCGATCGCCTTGGACATCGCGATCACGCTCGCCTTGGTGCCGCTGTAGACGGCCTCGCGCCACTCGCCGATGCGACCCGCGTCCGAGCCGATCGACACGATGCGGCCGTAGCCGCGCTTGATCATCGGGTCCAGCACCGCGCGTGTGGCGTTGATGAAACCCCACGTGTCGATCGCGATCTCGCGCTCCCACTCGGCGCGAGGCTTCTCGGTGAACAGGCGGTCGATCGTCCATCCGGCGCAGTTGACCAGGATGTCGACGCCCCCCATCGAAGACTCGACGTAGCCGACGGTGGCCGAGACCGAGTCCCAATCCGTGACGTCGGTGTGGCGGGCGACGATCGTGCCGGACGGAGCCTCTGATTCGACCTTCCGTGCCTGGGCATCGTCGATGTCGGCGACGAGGACCCGCGCCCCCTCGTGCGCAAAACCAAGCGTGATGGCGCGCCCAAGGTTGGACGCACCGCCGGTGACGATGACCACGCGACCGGTCAAACCGAGATCCATGCGTTTGGGAAGTCTGGCGGATCGTGGTCAAGAGGTGCGTTTTGCGCCAACGGTACGTTTGCGCTCGGCGAATACGGTGCGTTTGGCGTCAAACGCACCGAATCGGGAGTGCCGTCAGCCGGCTTGCGGCAGTGCCAGCGGTGAGGCCCCGAACTTCTCCTCGAGGAATCTCCCGTTGGCAAGAAGTGCGTCCGAGTCCTTCTTGTGCACCGCGTCCGCGACCTCGTCCATCTTGGACGCGAGCAGGGTCAGTTGATCGTCCAGCACCTGGTCCGCGGTCTTGCCATTCGGCATCTTGTGCAGCGTCGCGTAAGCCCGCGGCAGATTCAGGTAGGCCTGCAGCGCCGACGGCAGGTAGTCGGTGGCGGTGCGCCCGACGACGAACAGGTCCGGCGAGCCGGGTGGAAAGTCCGCGTAGTGCGGAAGGATGCCCATGATCGTGTCGGCGATCGTCTGCACCTTCGCCAGCAGTGGCGCCGGCAGCTTGCCCTCGGCGGCGTTCAGCGTGTGCTGGAGGCTCTTGCGGATGCCCTCCGTGTCGAACGAAGTGCCCGCGAGCGCGACCTTAGGCGGACCAGGAGCGAGCAGAGCGCCGATGCCGTACATCGCCACCACTACGAACGGCCAGAAGAGGCTTGTCACCGCGCCGGTGAAGAAGAGCAGCAGCCCCAGCAGCGCGAGCGTGCTGCCGACGATGTTCTTTGAGCTGTACAGGTACCGAAGGACTGGGTTGACCTCGATCCGTCCAGGATCACTGATAGCCACGGATCACCTTGAACACCGAAGCCAAGGAGACGTTGCGGCTGTCGAAAGCCTGGCCACCGGTCATGTTCGCGATATTGGTGAGATCCTGCGGGCTCGCCTCGCCGAAGATGATTCGGCCAGCACGCCGACCGCCAGCAGGGCGGCCAGCCCGATCCCGAGGATGCGGCTCAACTTTGCGTCCCCTCCATCTCGCGGCACGAATTCTGCCGGAAAGCGATTAAGTGACGGCTCAAATCAACGTTCCGCGCGCGTAAATCAGGGCCGGGGGGCACCCATACCCTCCGGCTCTGAGATCGTTCGCTCACGAGCTCTTTTCTTCGGAATTGAGGCGTCCGTTGCCGTTCGAATTCAGGGTCCGCATGAACGTCGCCGCCAGGCCCTCGAGCGCGCCGCCGCCGGTGACGAGCACCTCGGGCACGACGTCGAGCTTGCCCTCGGACAGCGCGTTGGCAATCGCCAGAGCCGCCGTCGGGGTCGAGCCGAGGCTCTGGACCTGCGCCTCGTAGCCCTTGGCCTTGGCCAGGCCGAGCGCCTCGATCGCGGCCGCGTCGCCAAGACCGATCGCGCGGCGCCGCGAGCCCTCGGCCTCGCCGGTGACGCGGACGAAAGCGGCCTCGCCCTCGGCCTCCGCCTTACGCGCGTTCGCGCGGGCACGGTTGATGTCCACCGACACCTGGGCCTTCGCCAGCTCGGCCTGCATGTCCGCGGTGCCGCGCGCCTTCTCCAGGTCGATGCGCACCGTCTGCGCGTCCTTCTGCTCCTCGAACGTCGCCTTCTCCTGGTTGGCTATCTCGCGCCGCGTCAGGACCGCAACCAGCTCCTGCGGGAATGTGACGTCCTGGATGTACACGCCGCGGGTCTCGACCTCGTACGCCGCGAGGTAACGGGAGATCGCCTCCAGAGCAGCGGCCTGCACCTGGTCACGCGTCTCGATGAAGCGGACAGCCTCCAGGCCCTGGAGCGTGTTGCGGAAGTGGTTGCCCACGGCGGCCTGCAGAACCTCATTGACCAGGTTCTGCATCGAACCGACCATCGAGATGACTTTCGGAGCCCGCGTGTCGGGTATGTGGATCTGGACCTGAAGGTCGATCTTGAACACGAACCCTTCACGGCTCTTACCTTCGATCGGGCTGAGCTGCGCGTCGAGGTTGTGCGCGATCGAGCTGGCAGCCGCCCAGTTGAGCGTGAGGATGAAGGTCGGCACCTTCTCGGCCGCGTAGATGCGCGGGTTCAGCGGGTACTTGCCCGTCCGAAGCGCCTCGCGCCAGATGCCGCGGTGTCCAGGCTGCACGATCGAACCGAACTTGAACTCAGGCCCTGACGTGTCGAGCGTGGGCAGTCCCACGTAGCCCTTGATTACAGCCACCTCGCCCTGGTTGACGACGAGCATAGGCGCCAGCTCGACGCGCACCAGAAAGGGGTTGAGCAGGTAGGCGCCGTACAGCAGCGGGTCGTGCTGCAGTCCGATTCGACCACCCTTGTCCAGAAACGCCTGGAAGTCCTGGTAGTTGTTGTGAAGCTCGTTCTTCTTGCCGAGCAAGGCTTCGATGAGCTCGGCGTCGGTGATGCCAGGCTGCTGTTCGAGCGCCGCGATATCGCTGAAGCCGCCAATCCGACCGGCGATGTCGGCGGGGCCAAGAGGCTCGCCCTCGAGCGTGGTCACGATCCCGACCATGTCCTGCGCAGCGTCCGGCGCGATCACGGTGACGCGCAGCTGGTCTGGATCAAGTCCGAACGAGATATGCGAAAGCGGTCCGCGCACGAGGATCTGGCGGTCGACAGGCAATCCGTACGCCTTCGACGCCGTAACGACGAGGAACGCAATCGAGTGGATCGGCGCGAGCGTGCCGGGAGGCAACACCGGCCGCTGAACACCTTTCTGGCCATGGCCGCCCATGAACGCGCCGAGGTTGGTGAAGTTGCCGAATTCAGCCTTGTAGACCGCCGACTTGGCCCCGGTGGGAAGAGGGTCGCCGATCTGAGAGATCACGACGCCGATCTCGCCGGCCGGCACCTGCACCCACGGGTACCGAATCACGGTGTACGTCGGCCAGAGCTTGAAGCGCACGCCGGGCATGAGAAGGTCCGCCTGGTATCCCGCTTCGCCGGCGAAGGCGATTGGCGTGTCGGTCGTGTTGTGTCGCGTCGAAGCGCGCTTGATCACGAGCCCGACCTCGGCCGGTCCGATCACCACTACTGAGCGCAGCACGACATAAACCGCAGCGATGACAAGCAGCAACGACAGGAGCTGGAGACTCAGCAGAACACTCATTTGTGTCTGCCTCCGAGGGCTCGAACCTTGCCCTTGTGCGAGGTTCGCCTTAACGCAGGCGATTGACTATTTCTTGCCCTTCCGTCACCGAATCCAACCTCGCTATACCAACTTTCGATCGGGCATCAGGAGCGTGATCAGGAGCGCCAATACGCGGCCGGCCATAGGTCCGTTTGGCGCCAAACTAACCTTTCCCATCGCCGAATTCGGTGCGGTCTGCGCTGAACGCACTATTGGCCCTGGACCGCCATGCCGAGGTACGCCTGCTGGATCGTCGGGTCCGCCAGCAGCTCGAGCGACGGGCCCGACTTCGTGATCCGACCGGTGTCAAGCACGTAGCCGAACTGGGAAAACGACAGCGCCGTGTCGATGTCCTGGTCGACCAGCAGCACGGCCGTTCCAGCCGCGGAGATCTGAGGAAGACGGGCAACGATCTCGTCCACCATGATCGGCGCGAGTCCCAGCGACAGCTCGTCGATCAGCAGCAGCGCCGGCTCACCCATCAATCCGCGCGCGATGGCGCACATCTGCTGCTCACCGCCGGACAGCGTTGACGCGATCTGGTTCAAACGCTCCCCCAGGATCGGGAAGAAGTCGATCACACGGCTCAGGTCACGATTCTTGCGTCGCCAGCCGCCGAGCACGAGGTTTTCCCGCACCGTCAGACCGGAGAAGAGCCGCCTGCCCTCGGGCACGTGGGCGATGCCGAGATCGACGATCGATTCGATCGATGCCCGGACGATGTCCCTATCACCAAACCGGATCGACCCCGACCGAGTCTGGATCATCCCCGAGATGGCGCGCAGCAACGTCGTCTTGCCCGCACCGTTGGCGCCGACGAGGGCGACGATCTGCCGTGCCTCGACGTCCAGTTCGACGTCCCACAGCACCTGTACCGAGCCGTAGCCCGCGCTGAGCCGGCGAACCTCGAGCAGGCTCACGTTTGCCTCTGGGCGAACCGGTGGCCGAGGTAGACCTCGATCACGCGGCGGTCGGCCAGCACCTCGTCTGGAGTTCCCGACACGAGGATCGACCCCTGGTGAAGGACGATGATGCGGTCGCTGATCGACCGGATCGCCTTCATGACGTGCTCGATGGCGACGATCGTGATGCCGGCGTCGCGGAGTCGGTGAATGAGCCCCGTCGCCGCATCGATCTCCGGGGGGCGCAGTCCCGCCATCACCTCGTCGATGAAGAGAAGCCTGGGGCGCGTGGCAAGCGCCTTGGCGAGCTCGAGCCTTCTTGCATCGGCCACACTGAGCTCCGCCGGCGCGGCGCTGGCGCGGTGAGAGATCCCGACCAGCTCCAGCAGGCGGTCGGCCGTAGCCATCGCTTCGCGAACGGTGCGGTCGCGCCGGCTCCCGTGCATCGCCCCGGTGGCGACGTTCTCTCGCACCGTGAGGCCGCGAAACGGCTTGACGATCTGAAATGTGCGGGCGACGCAATCGTGCGCGATGGCCCACGGCCGCTGACCTGTGACGTCCCGGCCATCGATCATGACCTGCCCCTCCGACGGACGCAGCTGGCCGGTGATCAGGTTGACGAGCGTGGTCTTGCCGGCGCCGTTCGGACCGATGACGCCGACGATCTCGCCCTCTTCGACCGAGAAGCTGACGTTGCGCACCGCCCAGACGCCGCCGAAGCGCCGGGCCAGGTTGCGCACCTCAAGGATCACAGGCGGTAGCGCCTTATGTTGTCGAGCAACGACAGTCGGCGGCTGCGCCACGCGTCGCGGACGAAGTTGACGACGCCTTGCGGGAAGAAGACGACGACCGCGACGACGATCGCTCCGAAGATCAGCTGGTTGTACGTGCCCAGGTTGATGCGCAGGTACTGCGACAGCAGCTCCAGGCCTGCCGCGCCGACGAGCGGACCGACGACCGAACCACTCCCGCCGATGACCACCATGATCACCATCAGAACGGTGAAGCTCGAATCGAAGACGTCCGTCGGGTAGAACTCGATCTGCTGAAATGCGTAGAGGGCGCCGGCGCACGCCACGATCGCCGCTGAGACCGCAAAGGCCACGACCTTGACGGTTGTGGTGTTGATCCCCAGCGCGCCGGCCGCGGCTTCGTCCTCGTGCACCGCGACCATGGCGTAGCCAAAGCGGCTGCGCGCGAGAACGGCCGAGAGTGCGACCGAAGCAGTGGCAAGCAACAGGAAGGCGAGGTAGAAGCCGGGCTTGCCGAAATAGGCCGTGGGCGCCTGGGATCCGAATGTGGGGATGGTGATCCCCAGTCCGCCGCCGGTGATCGGGGTCATGTTGTTGACGACCTCTCGAGCGCCCTCGGCCGCCCCCAGGGTGGCGATCGCGAAGTAGTGGCCGCGTAGGCGCAGCAACGGCAACCCGATGAGGACGGCGAACAGCACCCCACCGACGATCGCGGCCGGCATCGCGATCCAGAACGACGCGTGGTAGTTGTTCATGAGCACCGCGGTGGTGTAAGCGCCGATGCCGAAGAACGCGACCTGGCCGAAGCTGGCGTAGCCAGTGAACCCGCCGATGATGTTCCACCCTTGCGCCAGCGCCACGAACATGAAGACCGCCGAGAGCAGGCGCATCGTGCCCGGCTCGATGACCTGCTCCAGGCCCAGCATCGCCGCGAACAGCGCGACCAGCGCTGCCGCGCCCCACGAGTTCGCAAGCGTGCGCGAGCGCAGCCACTCCGTCACCTGCTCATTCCGGCTGCCGCGCCGGCCTTCTAGAAGCGCCGCCAGGCTCGCGGTTTCGGTGCTCACACCTCGACGCGGCCGCTGAACTGTGCTTTGCCGATCAAGCCGGAGGGCCGGATGATGAGCGTGACGATCAGCACCGCCATCGCGATCGCGTTGACCCAGGTGCCCGTCAGCAGAAGACCGCCGACGGTCTCGGCGACGCCGAGCACGAATCCACCGACCAGCGCGCCGTACATGTTGCCGAGACCGCCCAGCACCGAGATGACGAAGGCGTCGAGGGTCAGCTGCCCTGGTGTCGTCGTCGGGTTGAAGGAGCCGACGGTGGCGATCATCGTGCCGGCGATGCCGGCCAGCGCTGCCGAGATCCCGAACGTCACCGCGTAGATGTGGCGAGCCCGGATTCCCATCAGTCGCGCGGCCCCGCGATCCATGCCCGTCGCGCTGATGGCGTGACCCAGCCGGGTACGAGTCATGACGGCTGCGAGCCCGACCGTGATCGCGACGGCAAGCAGACACGCGGCGAGCCGTCCGTAGGGAATGTTCACGACGCCGATCACAAAGCTCTGCGATGCGTAGGAGGTGTCGATGGTGCGGTCATCCGATTTGAAGGCCAGCTGCAGCGCGTTCAGGACGACAAGGCTCAGCCCGAAGGTGAGGAGAAGGGTGAGAAAGATGGGCGCGTTGATGACCAGGTTGATGAGTCCGCGTTGGATCACGTAGCCAATAGCGAAGAGCGTCACACCGACGAAGGGGATGGCCAGGAACGGATCCAGCCCGAAGTGCAGGTTCAACAGCCAGGCGACGTAGGCGCCGGTCACGGCCAGCGCCCCGTGGCTGAGGTTGATGACGTTCATCACACCCCACACCAGCGAGAAACCCACGGCGACGAGCGCGAGCAGGCCGCCCTGCACCGCGCCGTAGGCGAGCGCCTGGAGGAACTGGGTCAACGCGCCGCTACTTGAGCGCCGGCCAGACCGCCTGCTTGGTGGCGAGGTTGCTCGGATAGACGGTGACGAATGCCGCGTTCTGGACCTGGATCACATACATCGGTTTGTTTGTGTTCATCCCGGTCGAGTCGAACTGGATGTGTCCGTAGAACGTGTCGGCCTGCAGTCCCGCGAGCGCGTCCCGAACCTTCGCCGGGTCGGTGGATCCGGCTTTCTGGATCGCCAGGGACAGGGCCTCGCACGCGGCGGCGGCGTCGGCCGCCTGGTAGGGGTACTGGCTCGGCGACCACCCAAACGTGTTCGTGAAGTTGTTCAGGAAGTCTTTCGCGTTGCCGAACAGGCTGTCCGAGGCCGATATCTCGGGCACCCACTGGGTACTGCCAAGCACACCCTCCGACGACTTGCCGAGCGCCGAGATGAACGCCGGTGTCGGGGGCGCGACGGTGGCGGCAAAGCCAAGCGCCGGCTTCACGCCAAGCTCTGACGCCTGCTTGACCGCGGCGACCGCCTCGTTGAGGTGCGCCGAGATGATGATGACGTCGGGGTTGGTGCCCTTGATCGCGATCAACGCCGACGAAACGTCCGTGACATTGGCATTGACCTTGGTCGATGACGTGTAGGCGCTTGCCGACGGAAGGATCGTCATCCCCTTCGCCTGCGCCTCTTTCACGCCCTGCTCCGCGGCGTGCTGGCTGAACCCGTCACTCGCCGCGATGATCGCGACTGACTTTGGCGCGGGGCTCAAGGCGGCGAGCGCGTCGATGATCGTCGTGACGTAGGTGCTGCTCGGGGAGAGCACAGCAAACGTGTTCTTGTAGCCGTGCGTGAAGATGGCGGTGTCGGCGCCGTTGCTGTCGACCATCACCTGACCGTTGCGCTCGACCACCGGCGCCACGGCAAGGGTGCCGGCCGAACCGTAGGGGCTCAGGATCAGCTTGTAGCCCTTGTCGTTGTAGCCGTCGACGGTCTGGGCAGAGGTCGCGGCGGTGCTCTGGTCGTCCTGGGTCACGAGGTTGACCTGGTGCGCCTGGCCGCCGAAGCTGATTCCGCCCTTCGAGTTCAGCGCCTGGACGCAGAACTTGTATCCCTGCAGCGTGTAGAGGCCCTCGGCCTGGCCAAATGCTCCGGTCTGGGAGACAGGCGCCGCGAGGGTGATAATCGAGCCGGCGGTCGTGCCGCCTCCACCGCCTCCTCCGCAAGCGACTGTGGCCAGCCCCACGACTGCCCCAACGACGACAGAAACGGCTCCACGGTGGCCCATCCTCTGCACCTCCCCTAAAAGCCGGCGACGTCTAGCCGATCTGTATACAGCATTCCGCCGATGGATACGCCAGACGCCTCAGGCCGTTCTCACCGCGCCGCCGTAGCCGACCAGTGGAAAGACCTCCTCGGCGAACCGGCTGATCACGCCGCCCTCGAACGCGTTGGGCAGGTTGACGATGAAGTACTCGATTCCGGCCTCGGCATAGGCCTGGATCAGCTCGGCAATCTCGCCCGCGTCGCCGTGGTGCGGATGCCATGAGCGGATGAAGGATTCGTCCTGCCCGGCGCGACGCGCGGTGTCGGCGACGACGCGATCGATCTCTCGAGGGTCACCGAAGAGGGTGTAGAACTCCATGGTCTTCAGGACCGAGTCATAGTCACGGCCGACCGTCTCGCAGTGCTCCCGCAGCACATCCAGCTTGTGCCGAACCATCGCCACGTCCCCACCGACGTTGCAGCCATCCCCGTACTGTGCGACCAGCTTCAACGTCACCTTTTCCCCCCCACCGCCGATCCAGATTGGTGGATGCGGCTTCTGGACCGGCTTCGGCTCATTGATCGCGCCACGGACCTGGTAGTAGCGCCCCTCGAACGTCGCCTGGTCCTGGGTCCACATCGCTTTGATCACCTGCAGCGACTCGCGCAGCATACGCAACCGTTCGGGGGTCTCCGGGTACTCATAGCCGTACGCGTGGTACTCGTGCTCGTACCACCCTGCGCCGATGCCCAGGATCAGCCGGCCGCGGCTCATCACGTCGATGCCGCTCGCCATTTTCGCCAACAGCGACGGCGGCCGGTAGCTGTTGCACGTGACCATCTGCCCGAGCCGGATGGTGGTCGTGTCACGCGCGAGAGCTGCCGTCGACGTCCAGCACTCGAAAACCGATTCGTGCTGAGGGGTCGGAACCGTGTGGAAGTGGTCGTATAGAAACAGCGCGTCGAATCCCGCACGCTCGGCTTCGAGCGCGCAGCGGCTCATGGTCTCGTACTTCTCGACCGGGTCGGGCACGTCGACGAGGTCCATGCGCCAGCCCTGGGGAACGAACACACCGATCTTCAGGGCTGGCGCGGGCACCGCCTAATTGTGCGTTCTGCGCCAAACGTCCCGAATCCGTGGTCAAATTCGGTGCTTTTTGCGCCAAACGACCTGCGATTACGCTTGAGTCCATGACCGAGCTCCAGGAGCCCGAATTCACCGATGTCCTGGATGCCGCGAGGCAGATCCGGCCGTACCTGCAGCCGACCGCGCTCCGCCGCTACCCGTCGCTCGACCGGCTCGTGGGCGCGGAGGTGCATGTCAAGCACGAGAACCACAACCCGACCGGTGCATTCAAGGTGCGAGGCGGCGTCAACCTGATCAGCCGGCTGGGCGAGGACGAGAGGCAGCGCGGCGTGATCGCGGCCTCGACCGGCAACCACGGCCAGTCGGTCGCCT
>Ga0070717_10000066_pt1 | contig 88063 bp, 142 predicted proteins | sample LARL113metaG_FD_71366 | JGI IMG/M metagenome (GOLD analysis project Ga0070717, IMG submission 71366) | Corn, switchgrass and miscanthus rhizosphere microbial communities from Kellogg Biological Station, Michigan, USA - LAR L11-3 metaG | ecosystem: Host-associated > Plants > Roots > Rhizosphere...
ATCACCCACCGCGGCCAGATGATCCGCCAATCGATCCCCGCAGCTGGGACACAGCAGATATCCCTCACCAGCCGGTCGGGTACACGCCACACAGGCCCTTGCCGCCATGGGCAGCCTTTCCACGGTGCCGTCGCGGAAGGCGTAAGCGGGGTCCAGGCTCGCGCTGTCGTTGAGGTCTACGCCCCAGATGCAACACGTCAACACCCGGGCAAGCCGCCCAGATGCCCGCGCGTTGTCTGGCGGGCGATGGCATCGACCGCAACACAGAACCAGGTTAGGGATCTAGGGGTAGTTGGTTAGCGGTTGGTAAGCTGCTACGCTGGACACCGCGTAAGGCCCGTACCTACCCCGAATTGGTAAAGCGCATACGCACCCGCGGCCCCCGCTGCTACTAACCTCCAGCGGGGGTCGCATCACATTGTGGATTTACACTCATGATCTGACTAACCCATCGAGGAGTGACAACCAATTACTCTCCGGTCATCTCATCGATTCTTTTAATCAACTCATCGGTGTCCCCCGGCGCAATCTCATCCCACGGGTATGACGCCTTCCCCGACATTCGCGCAGGCATCACATAACCTGCGTACAAGGGGTCACCGAAACAGTCCAACCAATCCTCTAAACTCGCAATAATAACGCTCAAAACAATCCGATCAGCGTCCTCGCGCGCCATGACCACCTCATCTATGCCTTGGTGCTCTCCTGCCACTTAACCAAATAATTCAGTAACCCTACTAATCTCGGTACGCTCTCACTCAGTAACCCTAGGGCCGTATTACAGCTTTGGCATAGTACACCACGTAGATCACCAGTATCATGTTCGTGATCTAAATGCTTACCAGCGGAATCCCCCTTGACATCAGTAATGCTTTCTCCGCATGCCTCGCATCGATCACACATATCCACCGCTGCCAATTCCTTAAATCCCAAACCATAACGCAGCGAACGGCTATAGTGTGACCTACATAAACCTTTCGCCTGAGCCGTCTGCACACAGCCCTCCACAGCACATGCGAATTCATCTAAATCAAAACGCACACCAGCATGACGAACTTTAGGCGGTAGTGTCCCATCCCGAGTATGCCGTTGGTAGTGCAACGAACATAAGTTACGCGCCACCACAGCAGCACCACAACCATCCTCAGCACACTCGCTCGCTGCCCATAGACGTTTTTGTCGATGTACCCTCACACGAGTACCATTTAGATCAACTAGTTTAGGCGGAAGCGTACCAGCCATTCTATGATGATAGTAATGAGAGGAGCACAGGTTACGCGAATGAGGTATACGATCACAGCCATCTTCGATACATACCGCTAGCTGCATAGTTTTCATATCCGCTATCCCTTCGACAACTCATGGTCATTACTCAACCATCGATTACTCGGAACTTTCCATTTCGGTTCAGCCTTAATCTTCACGCCGTACAACTCACCCGACATGCACTCTATCAAAGTGTTCATCGCCTCTGGTGCCTCAGCGGCCGGCACATTCGCTAAGATTTCATCATGAACAGGAACTAGAATACCTCCACGCCGGCCCCACTTAGTGTCGTAACGCCATCGTAAGAGGCCGTCTACCAGGGTCTCTCTGGCGGTTCCCTGTACCAGATAGTTGACGATTTTGTGCGGGAATTCGCGGGGTAGCCGCAGCACCCGACCCGAGTACAGGGTGATCGAATCCATGCCGTCTTTCACCCGATCACGCATCTGATAACCCCAGCGCTTGACACCCGGGGCCAGCTCATCGAGCGCGTCCACCATGCGTTGGGCCTCGGCCTCGCTGCATCCCACCGTGTTGGCAATGCGCCAGATGCCCGCGCCATAGAGTTTCGCGAACACCCCGTTTTTCACGTATCCGTACTGGCGGGTGGTGTGATCCGGTCCATACACCTGGACAGCAATGATCTTATGCAGTTTGCGGCCGGAGGCGACCAGATCCAAAAGCACCTGGTCCTGGGACAGCGCGGCCAGCACCGCCACCTCGATACCAAACAAGTCGGCATCGATGAATAGCTCCCCCGGATCGGCGATAAAGCATTCCCGAATACCGCCATGGCTCGGGATGTTCTGTAAGTTTTCATGAACACAGGACATTCTGCCAGTGTCGGCTTGCAATGTGTACACGGTAGACCGCATTCGCCCGTCCCCGTGCGTGCACAACAAATGATAAGGCCCCAGATAAGCGGTCAACAATCGATTGTGTTTGCGGAAATCCAGCACCGTATCGATCACGGGTGCCAGCGCATCGGTGCGCGGTAGCCGGGCCAGCACGTCGGCGGCCACACTCGGCTTGCCGGATTTTTCGCCGAGCGGCAGCTGGCCGGGGTGCGGGCCCACCGTGACCCCGCGGGCCAGCAGGGCTGCGGCGATCTGGTCGTTTGAGCCAGGGTTGTCGATGCCCAGACCGGTCAGTGCCCGCCGGGCGGCGTCGCGGGCCGGGGTGTGCTCGGCGATTTTGGCCTCGATGTGCTCGCGATCCAGGCGCAGCCCGAGGAAGGAAACCGCGCCCACTGCCGCCTGTACGGCCCTCTCGCGGTCGTAGACGCCCTGGGCAGGCATGGGGAGGGTCTCGCCTAGGGCAGCGCAGTCCAGGACGTCTGAGACCGCGTAGTCGGCCTGTGTGCGGCATCGAGGGTTGACCTGTGCCCAGCCGGAGCGTTCCCAGGCCACCCAGCCGCCGGTCTCCTCGATGCCGGAGTTTCTGACCTTGGTGTCGGTGGTCCAGCCGGCCTTGCGGAACAGCTGGGCGCGCCGGGCCTCGGCACCCGGGCTGACCGGATCGCTCAAATGCAGCTCGGACTGTGGCTTGAGCCCGGCATCCGAGCTCAAGGTGCCCACCGGGTTGTGCAGCTGAGCTTTGATCACCACATCGTGCGCACGAGCCCAGCCGTCCCGGTAATCGATCATCCCCAGCGCAGCCAGGTGCGAGATCTCCACCGCGGCTGAGTACGCCTCCAGCTCGCGCGCTTGGGCCAGCAACACCACACAGGTGGCGAACTGAACCGGATCGGCCACGTCGAACACCACGGCGTCATCCCGGTTGCCCAGCTGCACGGTGCGCACCGCGTGATCCGGGTGACCGATCGGATAGCCGGTGGATTCGATGTCCACGGTGAGCCGGCCAGGTGCAACCCGGTTGGTCATCGCTGCGCGCACGATCTGCCCGGCCACCTCGATCGAGACGCTGTGCGTGGCACCGTGGCGCGTCTTGTGCGCGGGCAGCTCCAGAAGATCACCGCCCAGCTCGGCGATGGTGGCCGTTTTCGCGAGGGCCGAACGGATCCCGCGCAGTCGTTTGTCGATTTCCTTGACCGTGGCGACCAGTTGATCTTTCGCGTAGGCGTAGATGGCGTGCAGCGGATCCTCCGGCGGCGTTTTCTTGATCAGCTTGGTGAGTTGGTTGCGCTGATCCCGTGCCTGCGCGAGCTGGGCTGCTGTTTCCGCCTCCTGTACCTCTAATGGAGTATCCGTAACAGTGTTTTTATTGCTCGGTGCCGGCATGATCGCCGAGTCGTACGCGGCACCGCCCTCTTTTGCCTGCTCAAGTGGGGTAGTAAGATCATCGGTGCCGTGTTCCGGGTTTGCTTCCGGTTTACGCCCTATAGCGCTTATACGATCTTGATGGGTAGTAAGATCATTATCCCCTATAAGGGTTATAAGGGGTGAGTAACCCGGCACACCCGGCACAATATCAAATACACTACTAATAATAGCAGGTCCCGATACATCTTGATCTTGTGCCGGGTTTGCGTTCCGGGTTGTTCCGGTGCCGGGTTGGTTTTCGCTCGAACCTGGCACCGATATATCGTGACCGTTACTCAAATTGATCGTTATTAGGGTACCCTCATCTACTGTTTGCGGTGTCGCAACAGTTGCGCCCTGAGCTAGTGGATCAATTTGGATCATGCTCGACGTCTGTTCGGGTGACGCTGGTGCACAATCCGTGCTCGTTTCCTGGTATTCGATACCCAACGCCGCATTTGCGTGGTCATCCGTGGAGCCGCTCTGGTTTTGCGGAGCGACATTCCCCGTAGCTGAACGACCATCCGCATCTGCGGAACCCTGTCGATCTTCCGTGGTGACCAGTGGGGGCATGTCGGGCTGCTGCGCCGGGTTGGCCGGTCGGTATGGCGGGGGCACCGGGGGCCCGTAGTGGGTGGCACGCTTGCGCAGCGGTCGGACGCGCCCGTGCTCGCGGGTTTTGCTCTGCGGGTAGCCCAGGTCGGTAAGCCGGCGACCAAACAGGGTGGATGTCATGACCGGGGCCCGTGGTTCGATCCGGCGAAACCATTCCACGAACCACTGGCGCAGCGTGGTGGCGTTGGTGCCCTGCTCGCAGCGCTCCATCTCGGCCTCGATCCACTGGCGTACCGGGTCTTCCTCGGCTGCGATGTCCTCGGCCCGCCAGCGGATCGGCTCGGGCGCCCGGTACTGCGCGGCGGTATCCGGCTCGGCCAGCCATTCGGCGCTGTAGTGCATGAGCTTGGCCAGCACGCCCGGGGCCTCGGCATGCCAGACGGCAGGGGTGATCACGCGCCGGGTGCGGGCCACCTCGGTCATGTCGCCTTCGCACGGAATCAGCCGCACCCGGCGGCGCAGCGCCGGATCCTGAAAGTTGGGGGACTCTTCCTCATTGCAGGTGAGCACCAGGGTGTGGGTGGGCTCGAAGGTTACCGGGTTGCCCCGCATCGGGTTGCCGGTGAGCGCCGCGCCCCCGGTGAGCTGTTTGAGCCGCGCGGTGGCTAGCTCGCCGCGTCGCGGGGCCTCATCGATGAACGCCAGCCGGATGCCTTTGAGCGCGAACACGATGGAGGCATGTGCGTTGTCGGCGGAGACCAGTAGCCGGGGGTCGGCCGCCATGCCGTAGGTGCCGAGCAGCGACATGATCAGGTTGATGATCGAGGTCTTACCAGCCCCAGTAGGCCCGATGAGTAGCGGCAGCACCGCATCCGCATAGCCGGTCAAGGCCACCGAGAGCACCCGCAGCGCCCACTCCCGGATGGCGGGGTCTGGCCAGATGGCCGCGGTGTAGGCGTCCCAGTGCGGCGTAGGTGCCCGGGTACCGGCACCGGAGGGTGCGACCCCGGCGGTATGCAGGTGCGGGGTGTCGGAGGGCACCAGGGCCATCGCCGGGCGTTCCCGGGACCGACGCAGATCCCAGGCCAGCTGGCCAGCCCACAGTATCTCCGGGTCGGCGTCCAGCTCGGCGGTGGTGGTGGTGGCGGGGTGTCCATCGGTGCGGACCATGGCCCTCATCTTCTGTGCGATGCGGGAGGATTTACCGGCCTCCCCGAAGGCGGATTTGCGCTTGGCGCGGTTCTTGGACTCGTCACTCTCGGAGTCGGGATCACCATCGGGCATCAGCTCGTAGAGCTCGGTGATCGCCCAGTCGGTCAGGTCGCCGGGGCTGATCCGCCAGTTGTGCGCGCCCCGCACCAGCCAGGCGCCGGTATCGGAGAGGTAGCGCATCACCGGGCCCATCCGCACCAGCGCGGCAGCGGCCAGCTTGTGATCGATGAGTCCGCGCGGGTCGAAAGCCTCGGTGCCGATCAGTGCCCGACGTGACCAGAGCGTGGGGGCAGCCGGAGCGAGGATCTCCTCACCGGGGGCCTCGGTGGCGTCATCCGGGCCGCTGGCCGCCGGTCGGGGGGCTGCGACCACCTGCATCATCAGGCACGGGTCGTAGTGCGCACGGGCGGTTAGACCGGTGCCGGTGAGCTCCGAGAGGGCCTTGCGCGCGGCGGACAGGGCCATCGCGTCGAACTCGTGCCCGCGGTTTTCCCCGGCGGTGAGGGTTTCCCACTGCTCGCGCAACGCGGCCAGTGCCGGGCCGGTGCCGGTGTGCCCGAACGCGCCGGCCCGGACCAGGGCGTACACCCGCCGGGTGGTGGTGTCGTGGCGCGAGCCGGCGGCAGCGGCCTCCATGTCCTCGGTGGCGGTGAGCCGGATATTGGTGATGTCGGCGCACTCGGGCCGGTCATCGGCCAGTAGTTGGGTGAGCAGCACCGCACCCTCGGCAACCGGCGCGGCCAGCGCACTGGGACGGGTGGCACCCTCGGCCAGGGCCACCACCCACGCCACTGGTAGCTCGGGCAGATCCCCCGGCGTCGGGATGCGCTCGGCGGGCGAGCCATCGGGGCCATACCAGCGATAGGGCGCGCCCACCTCATGATGGATTGACGGTGCCACGACGCAGTAACGATGGTGGCGTTGGAGGATCTCGATGGCGGACTCGGGCCCCAGGTTGGCCGCGTAGCGCCCCGGTGGCACCCGGTAGAACAACGTGCGCGACGGGCCGGGCGCATCCTCGGTGCCACGTGCGGTGGATGCCCAGGTGGACGGGAGTGATCCCAGCCGGGCCTCCCACTCGGCGAGCACCTCTGCGCCGCGTTTGTCGACGGAGCCTTTCTGGTAGTGATCGATATCGATTCCGATGACGTTAGCGGGCATGCGCAGCGCAATTGAGTGATAGGCCCTGGTGCGTTCCCATTCTTGGAGAATGGCTAAGTCAGTGTTTGATCCGTTGTCCCCTGTGTAGCCAGCTGGAGGTGGTGTTTTGGTTTGGGCAGGAACAGGCAGTATGCAATTCCATCCAGCATCGTAGTATTGGCGCCATGCTGTGCTGAACACCATTTCATTTCACCACCCTGTACGTATTCAGCACGGCAAATTCACCCCATGCGGCTAGTGCTGCTATGTTGTAAGCTTGCGCTGCATCCCAGGGATTGTCAAAGTAACCAAGGCTCTTATGAGTGTAGTTTACAGTTATCTGTGCTTGCCACTTATTGCGCGATGGAATCCAGGTTATGCCTTTATAGGGAGATTTGTTACCTCGTTTTTGGCTGTTTGCCTCATTGGTTGATTTAGTGGCTATACGTAAGTTCAACCTTATGTTGTTCAGGCCGTTATTGTCTCTATGGTCAATCAGTTGGTGCGGTTGAGCATTCATAATTTGCCTATGCAGATATACGAAACGCCGTGGACCGCCCTCTATAATACGAGTATAACGAGCTACGTATAGCTTTCCATTTGGTTTGACTACACGCCATTTGTGCGGTGTTATAAGTGGCCAGTCGTCATCGTCAAATACTGTGACGTGTCCGGAGGGTAGTAATAGCTGCATCAGCCCACCTGCTCTAATTGTTGCCAGTCGATGCCCGCACCAGTCCCTAGGCAGATGGGGCACAGCCGAGCCCGGCTGCCGCGGTTTTTGAGCTTGCGCTCGGTGCGACGATCCACGCCCGCCCACACCCGGGCCAGCTGCCACGTGCTGCCGGCGGCCATGGCGACTCGCACCAGATTGGCGCAATCCCCGTTGCCGCGAGCATGCGCGGCCAGCCGGGTCGCCAGATCCTCGCTCCATCCGAGGTAATGCGAAGCCCACTGCAATTTGCGCCCAGGTAATTGCACAGCCACGTAGGGCTTATCAAAATGCAGGAGATATACTGTACCTATGACGTTGGTTCGCACGATACCCACCTACCCCGGTTTGTTTGCTTTATACTATTCTATCGACGGTACGTGCCTCTAATCTTGTGATAGAGCATGTTGATGGGCCCGGCTATCAGCGAATAGAATGACATGAGGGTGAACATGACATTTTCTGCGAATCGCTGGAGTTTTTTCATGTCATCACCTCACGGTAGGGTGTGCCAGTTGGCGACAGGTGCTCTGCGTCCGATGGTGGGGGTTGCAAACGCCTGATCGGAGAGAGTCTGCTGCACATAACCTGCCACGTGGATACTAAAATAGGCTTTCTTGACGAGAGCTGGTGGTAGTTCTATGAGCCCACCGTCCGCGAGCACATGCTCTATCTCGTAGACCGGCATCTGGAGATCGGTAGCCAGATTGGCCTCCAGTGTGGCGCCTTTCGAGCGTTCCCAGCCGGGCAGCACGATGACTGCGTTACACCATAACAGCGCGTGGGTGTCGCGTTTCATGCATTCCTGCCAGCCGCGTACCATATTGCCGTATTCGGCCGGGTTGATAATGACATACCCACGGCTCCGTAGTTGGGTCGCCGCAGCATGGAAAGCCGGATGATTATGTTCGTCATCAACTCCGGCCATGGGTCCACACAGATAGTAGACGGTCATGCTGCCATTCCTTTCGGTGCTCATAGCTGGGTGTCCATATACTGCGCCCACAATGCCGCGTAGGCAGCGAGTTGCAGAAGCTCTTTAACGGTGTGCTGCTGATCTTTCACGCCGTGCACGACGGCCAGCAACGGCCCCGCCAGCTCGTACAGGTGAGCTGCGCCGTCCCGGTCGTAGAAAGCATCGGTGTGGAATGGCAGGGCGGATGCCTGGATAGCATCCACGGTGATCGGGGTGAGCGGTATCATAATCGCTTGCCTCCATGCCGGTACGCGCGGGTGTAGTTGTACTTTGTTTTGCGGTCATACTCGGCCTGGAGATCGATCTTATGGACATAGCAGTAATGCAACAGTCGAATAAAAAGATCCGCGAATTCGGAGGCCACACCCTCTGGTTTGCCGTCCGGGCCTTCCCAGGAGTCGAATCCTCGGCGACGAAAAGCCTCGAAAGCCTCCGAAATCTCGCTGTGCAACAGGGTGCACTCATCTCCGAAAGTGCGGGCCTTGGCGTCTTCCTCCCAACCTTTCGACACCGCGATAGCGTAGGATTCCTGCGCCAGATCCTTGAGCAGCTGTGCTCGGGTTTGGGCAACCGCAGTGGTAATGCCCTGGGCGACGCTGATATCGGTATACCCTAAATCAGTCATGCTGGCACCTCGGCCATCTTGTGTCGTTTTGAGAGTGGATCCGGTACGCCCGCGTCGTGCACCGCGGTGAACAGGCAGTGTTTCGCGGCGGATCGGGCATGGGTCAGCTTGGCGACCAGTTTGGCGATGCCGGCCCGCTCCAGCCGGTCCACTGAGGCCCACGGCATGACCTGCGCGGCGGTGTGGCGTTTGATGGCGATGCGGGGATCGTGACCGGCCAGACCTTGGATCTGCCCACACATGCGCATGGTGGTGGCGTTGTCGCCGGGTGTGGAGACTTTCGCCGAGCGGTTGCCCACGACGTAGAGCTCATAGGTGATGATGACGAGCCTGACGTCACTGGGTAGGATTGCCTGGATGAACAACAGCAGGGCATCCGGGTTGCACTCGAAATAGATAGGCATCGTAGTGCGGATCTTGGATCCGTCTTTTTGCGGGGGTGAGTAGCGATCGGCGAAAACGCCGGGCTGCGGCCCCGGGTCCACGCCAATGATGGCGATGTCGTCTCGGGAGGTGTTTGTTCTCATGGTGTGGGGTGCTTCCTTTCACAGTCGGGGCAGGCCCGGGGTCCGATGACCTGTTCCTGGGTGAGTGTGCCGGGGCAGGAGGTCCAGCGGTGGCATAGGGAGGGGCCGTCATCGAAAAAATGCTGCATGCGGGCATCAATGGGCCAACCCCATCCGCGGGTGAGTCGTGTTTTGGTGGTCATGAGGGACTGTCCGTGAGTTGGTGGCGGGGAAGGTAGGCCAGTGCTCGCTGATAAAGTCTGTCCAGTTCGAGTAGTGCCTCCGGACCTTCTTTTTCGGCGACCTCGCGCAGCAGCGGCAGACCAGAGTCGATGGAGTCCAGCACCTCGGCCCGGGTGGCGTCCCGACCGTGCGCGAACCATTCCACGGTGACCGCTGAACCGATGTACCAGAGCACGCCGTTGTCCACCGTGAACGGATGCCAGTCCCGCGAGGTCCACACGAGTGCCACACCCGGATTACGCGTGATCATGACACCGCCGGAGACCTGATAGTCGGCGGGCAGATTGCGCTCGCGGCGATGCATGGTGGGGGTCGCCAGAAACGGGCACACCCGCGCTGCGTAGACCGCGCACTCGTGATGACTGGGTGGCTCGGCGGAGGTTTGGTTGACCGCGCACATGGGTCCGATGACGAAAGAGCCATACACTCCGCGACGCTTACCGCAGATCCAGCACAACTTAAATCGAATAGCGTCGCGCAACTTGGCCGCGTCCATCACCCGGAAATCGGGTTTTCCGTCAATCCACTCCACAAACCACGGGATGGGATAGTTTGCCTGGTTACGTGGCAGCCGCTGGATCGCGGCCGGCTCGGCGATGTCTGTTTTACTCATGAACTATTGCCTCCGTACTCCTCGGGCCGTTTAGGCAGCCAGGGTGGGCGCAGCGAGGTGTATCCGCGCTTGATGCTGGCCCGTGCGTATCCGACCTCGATGACCCCGGCCAGAGCCAGCGCGCGCAGCAGGGCCACATAGCGCTCCCACTCAATATCGACATCGATGTAGAGGTGCCAGTGTCCGGGCTGGCTGGACGGGATGGCCACCAGCGGCAGATCTATATCGATCATGAATTTATGGATGCCTGGTCGTCCCTGGGCTTCCGAGGTGAGGATGTTGGCCTCCGGAAGCCCACACGGCTCGGCGCCGTTGATACAGGCATCCCACTCCGGATCCGGGCCGTCCAGGGACAGCGGCGCACGATCAGAGCGATTCAGCGTGGGCGCCCACCGTGGCGTCACATCGGGGATGGGTGGCTTGTGAACTAGTGTTGATGGTGGGGGGAAGGGTGCCCCGGGCGGTGGCAGAGGAAATGGCTCGGGTGTTGCGCTCAGCCAGGGTGCGGAGTTTGCCCACGGCGGCAGTGCTGCGGGTAGCGGTATTTCAATTGGCTTGGCGGTAAGAGGTTCCCAGTGGAATGGTGCGGCATCAGTCATGGTGTTCTCCTAGGGTGTAGTGGGTGCAGATCCAACAGGCGCAGAACTCGCCGGCCATGAGCGTAAGATGCGCGCGAATAATCCAGTTTTGGACCTCGCGCGCCGAGTTCTCCGTGTCGATTGCGTTGACATATGTCACTGGTGCGTGTGCTGCGGTCATGTCTACCTACCCCGTGGTGTGTGTTTTTAGGTGATGGTGCTTATTCTCTGGCTGTTTCTGGTGAGTAGGAGATCTCACCGCGCAGGAGAAACCAGTCTAGGCTGCGCGGATGTATGTCGTGTCCGAATACTTTTCTGCTGGATCGGCTATGGTAGAGATCTGTTTCTGGGTTGTAGTCATACATCCAGCCGCGATAGTTTATCCACGCGGGACGCCACGTGTCTTCCGTGAGTCGTACGTCGTAATATTCGGGAGCACGTTTGCTCATGCTGCTGTCTCCAAATCTGTTCCGCCGAACAAACGGCGTACGATCCGTGGATCGGCAAAATACTCGCTGAGTTGCCCTGCCTTCTCGTGCAAAATGTCGCGAATGCGGAAATCAACGGATCCCTCAGCAAAAATGTCTACGATGTCCAGCGTGGGATACCGGTCCCCGACACCGCGATCCTCGGCCTGCAACCGGTGCACAAACGAGCAGGGCGACTGCAGGAAGATCGCGGAACCGGCTGCGTTGAGGGTGAGCCCGGTACCCCCGGCCTGAACCACGACGCACAGCAGATCCAGCTTGCCGGCCTGGAAAGCATCGATGTCCCGATCCCGCTCTTTCTGCCGCTGGCCGCCGACCACATAGCCCACCCGGGCGCCGGCTCGCGCTGCCTCCTGCCCGGCGAGCTCCATCAACGGTTTGGAGATACCGAACGCGAGAGCAGGCCATTCCAGCTCGGCCAGCACATCGAGCAGGGCATCGATTTTCCAGCTGGGCAGTTTCGGGTGCAGATGTTGGTGGATGACGTCCAGCCCGGTCTCCTCATCGACGGTGATAGTTTCCGAGAGATCACACGCGCTGGCCGCCAGTTGTTGCAGACGCATCATCTTGGTGAGCGTGGACATGACCGTGACCTCATCGCCGTTGTCCAGCTCGGCGATCATCCTCTTTTCCATGTCCCGATACATCTTTTTATACGGCGCCGGGATCGGGATCTCGCGGGTGCTATAGGTTTTGGCGGACAGCCAGGGCGCGACGTCCTCCCGGGTGCGCCGCACCTGCCGACCCATAAAACAGGCTCGGAACTCGTGATCCCGTTGCGGGTTGATGCCGGTAATCTTCTGGCCGTAGTCTCGCTGGTTTTCCTGATTGAGCCACCGGTTTATGATGCGTTCTTTCGATGGGTAGGCCCCCGGCTCGAACACTTCCCAGGTGGAGTGTGCATTGCTCACGTTGTGCGTAAACGGGGTACCGGACAGCGGGATGATGAGACCGCCGCGGGCGTTGACTTCCCGGGCGAGCCGTTGCGTGGCCTTGGTTTGGAACGCATCCGGGTTGGACAAAAAATGGTACTCATCGATGATCAGGGTGTGGGCCTTGATTTTGGCCAGTGGCGCGTCCCGCATGGCGAGCCGGCGGTGATTGGCATCCCGGCGCGCGGTGGCGTAGCTGGTCACGTAGACGTCGTGCTGGCCGACCAGCTGCTCGCGGATAGTCGAGTTGCCGCCGCGCCAGGCCACCGCGCTCCAGCGCGGCGCGAACCGGGCGAACTCGCGCACCCAGTGTGTCACCACCGAGGCGGGACACACCACGATGATGGGCCGCACCGCGGGGTACTCGGGCCAGCATTCGCGTTCGCACAACCCCACGATGCTGCTGGCGGACTTTCCGAGCCTCGGCGCGTCCTCCAAAAGGCAACCCAGATGGGCGATGTTTTTCACCGCGGTGGGCTGCCATTCCCGCAGCACCAGACCCTCCGGCAGGGTGTAGCGCAGCTCGCGATCCATCCACTGGGTGCGCCGCGCCAGCTCGGCCAAAAACCAGTCCCGCAGCCGGCCCCCGGCGGAAAACTGCGCGCCGAACGTGCATGCCAGCTGCATATAGGCGGGCCAGCTCAGTGGCACCCGGAAGGTCACACCCCCGGCCACCGGCTGATCGAGCGGGGTTAGTTCCCCGATCTCCTGCGCCGCGCGCTTGACCGGCCACGGGTCGCCGGAGACCGCGAGCACGATGTGTTTGCCATCCGGGGTCAGCTCCCCGAACACCCGGGCCGGTTGCATGCGCGGCGGGGTGAACCGGCGGATCTGCACAACCCCCGGCGGTGGTAATGGCGGGCGCATGATGGTCATTCGGGCGTGTGCTGGGCTTCCGGATCCAGATAAGACAGGTCTGTTTGGTCCTGCGCGGCTTGATAGAGAATGAAGGCATTGAGGTCAAAGGTGTCGATCAGCTCCAGCACCTTGTCATTCACCTGCTCGGGGGTCACCACCTCGAAACGGTAATCAGATTCCCCGGTGTCCAGGCAGATGTTCACCATGCCCATGGAGAGCACCTCGATGGTGAACTCCATACCACCTCGTACCGGGTCGATGATCTGCTTGAGTTTATCGGCTCGTTCGGGGGTGTAGGCATTGATGATAATGAGCTGGCCAAGTTGGCTTTGCCCGTTGGGAGGGAAGTATCGCCGCATCGGCACGACCAGTGGGGCGAGAATGGGGGGGATAGTTTCATCAGGCATGGCGAGTCCTCAGTGATAGGGCCGGGGGTCAGGAAAACCCAACCCCCGGCGGAGGGGATGATTACTGCCCGGCGTACTGCGGCGAGGACGGATCCAGGTCAGCCGGAATAGGTACGCCGGTCTGCTGACTCACCACCGGCCGTACCGGAGCGGCCATCGCAAGCCATTGCTCATAGGTGATGGTGGCGGGTGCAGTCGGAGCTGGAGCCGGAGCTGGTGTTGCCGCAGCTGGAGCTGGAGCCGGAGCAGCTGGTGCCGGTGTTGGCGCAGGGGTTGCCGGCGGGGGAATCGTTGGTGCCGGTGCCGGCGCGGGCATCGTGGCCGCCGGTAGCCCAGCATCCGCGGTGACCACTGCTGCGGCGGCTTGCTGAACCTGCTGAGCAGCTGGAGCGGGGACAGGAGGTGCAGCCGGAGCGGGGACAGGAGGTGCAGCCGCAGGGGCCGGGAGGGGGGGCGCTGCGGCCGGTTGCGCTGCCGCCGGGGTAACGGTGGGGGCAGCGCCGTTGCTGGCGCCCATGGCCGCCTGAAGCTGTGCCTGGTACGCCGCGAGGGCATTGGCGTACTCGATATACGCCTGCGGTGTTGCTCCGGCGGCCGGCTGCTCCGGCGGTGCACCAATCTCTGCCAGAGCCGTGTGTGCGGCCTCGATCCCGGCGCGCCGCTGGATGGTGTAGGGATCATCGGGACAGCGATACACCACGTCATAGATAAACCGGGTGAAACTACCTTTTGGTGAGCTGCCTTTCTGTTCCTCAACTTTGGTCATCTTGATGTAGGCGCCCTCTTGTGGAACGTACCCGACATGCTCAACGCCATCCTCCACCGTCGTGGTCAAGGGAGCGCCTGCGTAGGCCATGGCAGCGGAGAGCTTGTCTCGGGAATCCCCCACTTTGAAGACTGCGACGCCGTGGCCGTCCATGTGGTTACCGCCGGGCATCATCAGCATAGGCACGAGCAACTGGGCCTTATACTGCCCATTCTGCATAACGGGATTACCCTGTTTGTCGGTCTGGGCTTGAGAATCCTCCCTCCGGATAGCACGGGCCACAATACCCTCGTACCAGGTGCCCACCGGCATTTCATTGAACTTCCAGAATTTGCCCTCACCGCCAGTGGAGGCTTTCTGTGTGAGGTACTGACTCAAGGGGACGTAGACGGTGGGTGGCCGCTCCTGTTTTTGCTCGCCGGCCTGACCATTGGTGCCGGGCGCCGGGAGTGGCGGGACCGCGGGTGCGGCGGCTGCCGGTACCGGATCCCATTGCCCCGTACCGACATTAAACGTGAACCACTGCTCACCGTTCCATGCGGCGTCTGCGGGGACGTGTGCCGGTCGGGCCGGCTGGGTTGCTGTCGTAGTCATCGTGCGTGTGTTCCTTTCCTACCCTCTATTGGTGACCTATGGAGTTATCGTTTCATCCGCTAGGGATGTCATTAACCCGCGCAAACTCGCCCCACTGCTCTAAGGCGGCTTTGTTATAAGCCCGGGCTGCATCGTCTTTATTAGTGAATAGTCCTAATGATCTGCGGCCACCTTTGCCATCACCGACACGTGCCCGCCATTTACCATAGAGGCAATAAACTCCCTTGTACCCGGAAGTATTGTTGCGGTGAATCCTTTTATTTCCAAGATTCTGAGAGTCAGTGCAGAGACGTAGGTTAGCTCGTCTGTTGTTTAGCTCATCTCTATCTTTATGGTCAATATCCAAGTTACGCGGTGGATTGAGCAGGAATCGGTGTAAGTAAACCTCTTTACCATTTATCTTTGCTCGTGCGTATTTTAAGTGTTGACCTGTTCTAGGAACAAATAGGTACCAGCCATATTTAGCGATCAAGGGATAATCGGCTGCATCCACTAACGTTACGTCTCCGCTACTGAGCACGATTTCCCGATGATCAGTCATTTGTTTAACCTTCCGGGTAGTAAATGATGGCCTGCGCAGCCGGTAGCGGACGGGTCGTGTAGTACGTCACTTCTGAACACAGGGCAGAAGTAGCACGTGGAATCTGAGGGGGTCGGGGTGATGTCGTTGAGGCTGATCTGGCCCGTGCGCACGCCAGCAGCCATGGCCTTGCGGATTCGCATCTCCTGGAAAACCTGTTCGAGCAGCGCGTCATCCGCCGGGGTGAGCTCGTGCTCCCAGACGTACATATTGTCCAATGTGGACTTGGTACGGGGCATGGCCGCGATGACGATTCTGCGCACCGGGAGGCCCATGATTCTAAAACCCCGGGCGTAGGCCAGGAGTTGCACGTAGTAGTGCCGGGCCGGTCCCTTGGTGCGCAGTTCGGTCAGCGTGGTGTCACCGAGGTTTTTCCAGTCGAGACAGCACGCCTCGAAAAAGTCATAAGCGTCGCCGGTTCCTGGGTGATCCTCATGGGGCTGTACGCGGAACTCGGCCAGCCAGCGCACGTAGCTGTATCGGTCGTTGTCCCCTTTGAGCGCCTCGGCCAGCCACATATGCAGCGCGGTGCCCACAATCGACGCCCAGGGATCAACGATATGATTTGTTCGCTCAATGCCCGCCAGCTTGGCCACCACTTGCCTATGGCACTCGTGTCCTATTTCCGAGGGACCGAGCTCCTCCTGCAATGTGCGGGGGGAGTTGGCCGCGTGCTCGTAAACAATCCTGCGCAGTGTGGCGGCATAGCGGGATCCCCACTCGGTGTTCGAGTTGGGCGGTTTCACGGCGCGTGCCATGAATGCCACGGGTGACGGTGCGACCACTGGGCGAGTCAACTGGGTTACCATGATCATACGCTAGCAGGCCGGTCTGACAGTCTCGGATCGGCGTTGATCACAGTGTATCGGCGGATATTGCACCAAGGATAGGCGTGCTGGATTCCCTCATTCTCGGTGACAATAAGATCCCTGTGCGTAGGTTCCCATCCGCCCACGCCGTTGACAAATTCATACTCAGTTGTGCGGCCATCCATGAATTCGATAGCGAGCTGTGGCCACCTACCCCGAATGTGCGTCATCGCACCATACCTACCCCGTTTGTGTGTCGTTACACCGCTAAATCAGCCTTTGATGGGATACAGACTCCACTGGTCGGACTCATACGTGCACGCTGCATAGGCTTCCGGAAACTCGGCCTTGAGCTTTTTCATGTCGCACAGTGTTTTTGGTACGTTGCGCAGCTCGTACCCGTGTTTGCGTCCGGTGCGATAGAGCTGGATTTTGGGACTGCGTGGATCGAGCTGGCGCAGCATCGCCTTGATGCGATCTTTGAGGCTTTTCACCAGTGGTTCCAGCTCGTCCAGCGTGGGCTTGAGCGTGTCCAGCTCATCAAACAGGGTGGCGATCACCTCGCCGGGGGAGGTCACGAACTGGCTGACCGCCTTGCCCTTGGACTCGATGCGGGCCCGGTTGGTGGCCGCCGCGATGACGGCCGGGTCGTTGTGGTCGACGGGCGCCAGTCGCGGCGTGTAGGCGGCTGCCGGCGGGATCCCGTACTGGGCGAGCAGTTGATCGATTTCCTCCTGCGACAGTGGCGTGATGTCAGGCGTGGTGTCGGTGTCGCTCGGTGTGGTCATAAAACACCCCTCCGTAGCTGGCAAAATGGCAGTCTGATGGCGAGTCAGGGTGCGCGGAAACCGCGCGGACCACCAGCCTAAGTCCTGCTCTCCGCGAAACGCAAGAGGCCAGGGTATGTACCCCACGGGTGGGCTAGTTGTCAAGATCTCGCTGGTAAGAGGATAAGTAGTGGCCGCTAATTGCGGTCCTGGATTGCGTGCGCACGCCCTTGCGGTGTGTTGCTGGCGTCGGGTGTGGTCAGGCAGTACGCTAGCGGTGCTCGGGTGCATGGGTGGCTGTGCAGAGCTGACAGATGGCGAGTCTGTCCCTGGTCGGCCCCCTGTCCCCCCGCGCGGCCTAGTTACGCGGTGCTGCTGGCCTCGCTTGCCTGATCGGTCGGCACTTCCAACCGCGCAGCGGCAAGCGCCTGGGACGGGGGGTCACCCTTATGCTGGCAGTTGTAGCAGATTCTCCGATACCAGGGCCTCGATCCCGATGGCCCAGCCGATGGTGCGGGTCAGCTCGGCCACGCTGGTGGAATCGTCTGCGTCCAGCTCGGGCAGCTGCCACCGGGGTGCTCGTGCGCCGTGCTGCCGCAGCTCCAGCCAGGTGCGCCAGTCTGCGTAGGTCTTGCGAGTCCGCAGCGGTGTCCAGGGCCGGCTGCGCTCAACGGTCCAGCTCCAGCCCAGCTCGCGCGGGATCTGCTGACAGGTCCACACCACCGAGGTCTCCTCGATCCCGGCGTCCCCGTCCTCGGTGGCGATGTCCGGCAACTGGTCGTTGGCTCGGATGATGAAAGGCCCCTGCCGAGCCCGCCGTGCTTTCCGCGGGAACGGGTTGTCTCGATCGGTGATCGGATAACGCTGGTGCACCGAGGCATAAGGCGATGGTCGGGAGGTGAGCACTTTGGTCCGTAGCGCCGCGATGAGTTCCTGGCCGCGCTGGCGCGTCACGCCGAGAGCCCTGCCCAACTCGGTGGGACTGGTGGTCCCGCTCATATACAGCGCCAATGCCTGCTGCTGGAGCGGCGTTAACGCCTGCGGTTGGAGCGAGGGCAAGGGGGCCACGGAGTCTCCTGAGAGATGTTTGTGCAGCTAGTTCGAGGTAGCCTACGACTGCCGCGCGGCACCGAGCAACAACCCCCGATCGGGTCGGTGCCGCGCGGTGCTAGATCCCTGGTGGGTCATTGAGCGAGGTTGCCGCTGGGGCTGGTGGCCTCTCCCAGCTGCCGAGGCATCGTTTGTTGACTGGCCCATGTGGATGCAGACCGCCCTGTTTGGTGAGCGCGAAAGGTTTTCCGCAGACTTTGCAGGTGACTTTAGGCTTACCCATTGCCTACCTCGATGGTGAGTATCGCTGTGCGGTAGTTGTGCGTGAAGGCCACCGAGCGCAGATAGACCATGCCGAGCTGGGTACCCGCGTAGGTCAGCGGGATGGGTTTGTCGAGGGCATCGGTAAAACTGGTGGGTGCCCAGGTGTGACCGGTGGGTGCGCTGCGATGCAGGCGGATCCTCATGCGCGATCACCGAAAACGGTTCGCCAAGCCTTGATGTCGGCCCGGTGCACCCGCGAGAGCAGCGCAAACGGTCCCCCAAAATCCTGTTGGGCCTCGGCCGGCAGCCAGCGGGGGCGCTCACCACGGATCCGCCGATAGACCAGGTAATCATCGCCGATAACCCCGATGATGAGGCGGGCGAATTTTGTACCGGGCATGTCGAGAATATCCCGGCCCTTTTCGTGAGCCTGTCGATATTCCTCATCGTCAGCGTGGAAAAATATCTCACCTAGCAGCGCGTGGGCTTGCGGTGGTGAGGACTCGTCTCGGGTGTAGAGACTCATCGCGAGCGGTGCCAACGGTGACTCCAGGATCACCGCCATGGTGCGCAGATCCTTGAGGGGGTGTTCCTTAGCAAGCTCTATACCTGATATTGAGTAGTGCGCGGTGATCTCTTTCGTCCCGTCCTCATCCTCCGTAGAGAAGTTTCCCACCTCGGAGAGCCGGTAGAGGGTCATCGGGGTTTTCCGCCAGCCCGCTCGGTGCGCTGTTGCCTCCAGCACCTCAAGAGCCATCGCGAGGTAATCGTGCGGCCCCTCGTATTCTGTGGTTCCCGGTGTGGATGCCATGTCACCTCACCCAATCTCTAATGATTTTCTGTTGTGCCTGTTCGAGTGTGAGCGCGCCGGAGCATACCTGCCGGTGCAACAGATCTTCCTCACGGTCCTTGTCCTCGGCCGATGTCAATGGCGATGCCCCGGCCCGAGCTCGGCGTTGCGGGAACAGATTGACCGGTAGCCCTTTCGACCCGATCGTATGCCCTGTATCGCCGTCTAGTTCGAGCGGAGCAATGTGATCCTCCTCGATGTTTCTGCCCGGGTCGGGATCGGTGATGCCGTAGGCGGCCATCTCGCGTTGTTTCCAGTTGTTGGTGTATGCATCCGAGGGCCGGCGTTTCTGGATCCAGGTCTTCTGGCCAGGCGGTGGTGGGGGCGCGCAGAGGGTGTGCAGATACCTCGGTGCGTCGGCGGTTACTTCCGCATCGTGTGAGAACAGTCCGGGATTACAGCGCGCATCCGCCCGACCGTTGACAGAGGTGCACATCGCGGAAACCACTGTGGTATGCGGCGGTTGCTGAATGGATTGCGTATAGCCCTGTGATCCGGGATGAGTTGGTGCGCACGCCGATAGCGCGAAGGCCACGGCGGCCAGCCCGATGATGCGGTGCGGTTCCATACCTATCCCTTCAGTTTGTCGGTCAGCGATAATCCTACCCAGATCAAACCTATGACGGTCACCCAGCCCCACACACCGAGGGCAGCCGCCACAGAGAAAATCTGGGTAACGGCCGCTACGGCGCCTTGCCAGAGGCTATCCATGCTATGTCTTTACGAAAGGATCGATCAGATCGAGCTTAATTCCCCATCCATCCCACCACGGGCGCACCAAGTATGTGCCCGCTGACAAACCCATCTCGAATGCTATCTCTCCAAGATCTCCAGCCCAGTCGTAGGCGAAGCATCGCGCAATCGGCCGGTTTGGTTCATCCTCAATGTAACGATGAATCCCAACTGCCGACGCGGAGCACGGCCAATCTTGACTGATGAAGTCAGCATAATCATCTAGTTCACCTACACACCCTAGCGAACACCTACAAGGCTCCCATACTGAGCAAGGCATTCCTGCGGTAGGGGGATCGTGAGGGCAAACGATGTCTATGCAGTCCCAGCATCCGAAATCTTCTCCCAGGTATTCGGATGATGGCCACGCATGCAAGATAAGAATGTGCGGCATTACAGTGTCAATACTAGCGTTGGTGCACATAGGGTCGCCTCCGTTGCTTGCGAATGTGGCGGGCAATGAGTTCGATGATGATGGCGGCCCCGGTGAGGACACCCAGACCCCAGACGATGTAGGTCTGTACGGACATGACGAGCTCGCGGGGGAACAACCCGGGAATGAGGAAGATGCCGAGCCCGGCCATTGGTACCCAGAGACAGAGGATCTCGAACGGCCCGCCAGCCCGGAATGCCAGCCATTTAGGCAGCCGCCAGAATTGATCGAGCCATATGCCCGGTACCCCCATCTCGGTAAACGCATCCCCATAGATGTGTAGATACATCCCGAGTGCGACGACGACACCGAGCCAGCCGCCATGCGCCACCACCCAGGGGTACTGTATCGCCAGCAGCGCCAGATCGGCCGCGACGAAAATGGTCATGAGCTTACCCACCGGCAGATCGATTTTACGCCAGTAGGTGAAGTAGATGGCATGAGTGTGCAGCTGCGGTCGTCGGGCGCGTTTTAGTGCCACCATCCAGGGCACAAACCGGATGAGGTAATGGGCGAGCTCCATGGCCCAGCGATGCCGGATTGTGTCGGTTGACCGGGCTGCGTATTCGGGTACGGTTAGCCCGCGCAACGCGGCGGTGTAGAGCACCACCAGGGTGCCGAACAGCGCCCACTTATCGACGTAACAGAAGGCGGAGACCAGCCCCCCGGTAACCAGGGGAGCCGGCCACCAGTGGGTAACGCCGCGATGCGGCCCCGGGGGTTTGCGATGCCCGCCGCGCTTGGTGAGGTCAGCGACGAAAAAATGTACCTGGATGACGCCTTTGTGGACTTGCTTGCTCAGAATCCCCAACGATGTAGATATGGTACTGTTTTTGTAATCTATATCAGGCAGTAATGCCGCACCAGCTGTAGCGAGTGCAAGTGCTATTGAGGTAGAGAGCGCCGCTGCTGGAGTCCAGTCATGAAACAACGATAGCCAATTAATTACGATTAGCGCTGTGATCCAGCCGGAGATAACGCGTGTCCTGGCGCGTTCATGTTTGCATCACCTCCTTACTCGTCAAGGAACTAGGCCAACTTGCCCAACAATTAGATACCATCACGTTGTGTCCCTAATTGCCCACAACCATGCGGCAGCGGTGAGCACGCCTAGCCCGGCATTCACCCATTCCATCATCGCATCGGATCCTTTCTGTGCTGTCTTCCGTGTGGGCAGGTATACCCTTGCCGCCACGCCCATGCACAGTTCGGCGAGCGTTGACAGTGATAATGCATGGCGACAGTGAAGCTGAGCCCGATAATCAGCGGACTGAACAGCAATAGCGCCTGCCAGTTCATCAGTGACCCCAGATAAATGAGCCAGCTTCCTCGGCTTGTGCTCGCGTTAGATCGGTTTCGAGTCCTGCGATTGCCTCAGCCCGATCGTGCAGAGCCTCCTCGTGGGTAACTCCGTCGAATGCGTGAACAGGCATTGTCCGAGCATTATGGAGCTGTAGTTCAATCTCCTCGGAACGGCGAGACATTGGGGTCCCTCTTTTCTATAGCGGGATCTTGATGGGTCCGGGGGTGGGCCCGCGGGGGCAACCTTTCACCACCGCACAGACTTCACGCCCACCCAGGAGAGCAGGAATCAGAATAGCCAGCAGGAGAACAACACCGACAGCTGTACCGATCACAAGGATATTAGCGGTCAGCCACAACACAACGGAGACCACCCAGCTGACGACGATGGCAATGATGGCCAGGGGGCACGCCACTACCAAGAAACGGCAGAGATAGATAATAGCATCGCCATCGACAAAAGCGTCTTTGATCCGTGCTCCCAGGGTGTCCGAGTAGATGGCGCGGAGTTCAGGAGTATCGAGCTCGGTCGCATTCGGTATCGCCAGATCTTTGCCCGCGGTGGTGGTGGCTGGCGGATGGGTCAATCCTTTCGGCTGGACGTAATCAGTGAGGTGGAATGTCTCGCCCTCGATGACGAGACGCCCGTCCGCGGTGGTGTCGACGCGCCCGCCACGGATCAATGGCGTTGTCTCTGGTGCGCCGCTTTTGTTGATACGCATTGCTCTCATCTCCAGTTCACTGATCTTTAACGCCGATCTAGATGCTTGTCTTTACCGTAAAAGCCAGGCCCGCCATACCGCGGATTGTTGGGGCAACGATCCATTTTCTCGCCGATTTCCTGGTCTTCCGGATCATCACTTTCTCTGTAACGCCTGACATTGTCATACCACTTGTCTGCTGAATTGCTACTGAATAAACGCATTGTTCTCATCTCCAGCTGATTTGGGGCTAGTCATATCAGAGGCAGGCGTTCGCCATTGGGGCCACGTATCTCGATACCTTTCAGTGCTTTCTTGGTGAGATCCCACTCGGAGTCGTTACGCTGCCAGGTTGTATCGCATTCGGAGCAATAGCCCGCTCGAACAGCGCTTGCATCGCAGTAGTGTCCTCGAATTATTGAGTAGGCCATTACCGCATTCCCTTTCATCCGTTGTAAATGCTGCCGATAGGAAATCTGTCGTAGACCTCTTTCGAGACGCAGTGGGTGCCGTGGATGTCGGGTCGGTCGATCTCGCGGATTACGAGAATCCAGCAGTTGTCGCCGGAGTCATAGCCATTGCGAGCCACCACGGTCTCCTGTAGCGAATGCACGACACTAGGCACGCCTGGCAGATCCCCGTCGTAATGACAGGTATAGGGAGTGCCGTCATACTGAATCACGTCACAGGAGGGAAGTGCCGAGGCATTAACATTATGGCTGGCGCCGAGGTCAGGGAAAATCCGAAGCAACACGATGATAAAGAGCAGCCCGAGAATGGTATTGCGGACCTTGTGCTCGGATCTCCCACCCATGACTATCTACTCCTGAAAACCAGGCGGGTCAGCCAACCCGCGATTTTGTCGGTGATGAGGTACGCTACCGTGAAAACGATCGCAGCGATGGCCATGGCCACCAGGATCATCGGGGTACCATTCCAGTCGAATTTGTTTTCAATATCATAAGCCACGCGGACGGCAACTAGAATCGAGAGCAGCATTACCGTTGTGTCGCACAGCTTTTCGGTGAACAGCTTGAGCATTACGAGCGCCTCCTGATCCAATGCTTACCGGCAAAGATGTAGTGCCGATCCCCCATCTTGTCATAGAGATAACCGAGCCAGCCAATGGTGATGACGGTAAGAATCCCTCCTACTACCGCACCCATTACAAACGCTGTGATGATAAATATGGTCATTAGAGCCGGTGACCCATTCCGAACCCAAATGGTCCCGGGAATGAAATCCATACGCGATGCCACCAAGAGCGGTGATGCCGACTGTTGCGGTACCGATGGCCAGAGAATGCAAAGTGAATGATGAGATAGCAGATGACGATGATGGCTAGTGTGTGCATGAATGCTCAGTCCTATCGTGAAGCGTAGAAGTGTTTAGAGAACCGTCGGTTGTTTCGTGATGTCCGCACATCCTCCCGAGTGGGTAGTAATCCTTGCTGAATAACCCGGTGCATTCCTCGCAGATTCCGTAAGTCCACTCCTCCTAATTCATCCAGCTCGCTCAGTTCCTCCCACCAGTGCACCTGTGCCGTAGTCATGATGTCCCTCTCGATGGCCGGTTAGCCGGTAGTCCGTACAGACGGGTTAATTCAGCTGTCAGTAAATCATTAACCTCTTGGATAGAAAGATCGCGATCATTCTCTTTGAGTACGTTCTCAGCGATTTCAAAGAATTTGTCCCGAGATAACCTAGGCCATAACTGCTGAGCTCCCTCACACATTGCGCCGATGATGAGAATGGGTACGCCGGGTGATCGCATTCTGTGGCTCCTTTTATGCTGACGCCGTTTGATTTCTTCTCGAATAGCAGGTAGGTAGTCTCTTGTTCTACGTACTGGTTTATTGGGATCTAATTTGCGGTTTGGTACACCATGTTGCTGGATAAATGATAGTAGTCTTTCGTCGGTAGGCTCGGTATAGTCTGCCTTATACCGCATCCACTCGGATGCCCATACCGAGGCAATGATGCCACGTGCGTTTTCCTCGTTTGCCTCGTGTGCAATCATGTCCTTATCGCCTTCCTGTCAATGACTCCCAGAGACTCCGAATCCGGCTGCGCTGGCCGCCATGGATTCGCCGGGGGTCGATGTCAATCAATGTGCTCAAATCAAAGTCATCGGTGACGCCCGTGGTATCCAATATCCGGCAATCGGTTTTCGCCCGACCGGTGCGGGGATCGATCCAAGGCTTTCCCGTCCGCGGGTCGATGCAGGGTCGCAGGCCGCGCCCGATCATCTGGGTGAGGAATCCGGGGGATTCCGTGTAACGATCCAGCAGAATGCAGCTCACCTGCGGGCAGTCGAATCCCTCCGTGGCAACACCCACATTGACCATGACGCGGATCTCGCCGGCCGCCAGTTTCTTATAGATTACCTGCCGGTCCTCATAGGGCGTGGATCCGATGACCAATGCCACCGGTACTCCGGCATCCTGGAATGCAGCCGTGCGCATGTGAGCTAGTTTGATGCTGGAGGTGTAGACGATTGTGATGCGGTTTTCCGCTTTGCGTAGCCATTCCTGGGCGATGCGCTGGGAATCACGCTCATCGAGGCCCCGTGAGGTCAATGGCCGGAAAAACTGCCGAAACCGATCCCCGCGCCGTTCCAGTTTGATGCGCTTGGTGCTGTATTTCACCAGGAGTTGCTGACTGATCGCCCACTCCGGGGTCACCACATCCGCAACCGACTCAAACAGGTCATCGAATTGTTGCCCATCGCCGCGAGTGAGAGTAGCGGTCACGCCCAGCAGTTTGGTGCGCCGCTGGTCGAAACAGCCAGCCCAGCGAGCAATCATCAGATACGATTTGGCCAACGCGTGGTGGACCTCATCGATAACGACCAGTGTGGGCACCCAGCCGATAGCATCGAGAGCTGCCTGTCGTTTCGGCCGGCACATGGATTGCACCATGGCGATAATGAGGTCGTAGCCGATGTCATTCTGTGCGGCCTGGATGCGACCCACCGGGATTTTTGAGTAGGCGGCGATGCGTTCGGTGAGTTGATCGAGCAGTTCCGAGCGGTGCGCCAGCACCAATACCCGGCCACCTTTCGCAACCTCATCGATACAGGCGTCGGCAATATAATCGGTTTTTCCGATACCCGTAGGCCACACGATAGCAGTACGAGTAACCCCAGATTCCCACTCAGCATCAGTTCGATCGCGTGCGATTTGCTGATATTCGCGTAATTGGCGTGGCGTATTCATGATAGATGAGTCCAAGTCTGTCGCCTGACGATGAATCCGACATTTTGTCGCGTGATGCTAAACTGTCTAGCTATCGCTGGATAAGATTGCCCAGACGCCGCCAGTAGTCTAATCATTTCAACGTCGGCATCATTGAGTTTGCGATTGCCATTACGTTCCCCATGCTGCACTGTGTTGTGCTTAACTTTATCTAACATGTTGTCTCTATGTGTGGTCCATCTGAGGTTAGTCCACTCATTATTGTGCGTATTATTGTCCGCATGAGCAACTTCCATTCCCTCTGGTTTCGTGCCGATAAATGCGGTAGCTACAAGAACATGTATGCCGACTGAGTAGTTCGCGCCGCTTACTCTGTAAACTACAACGAGATATTTTCTATCCTTACAGGTGGGTGTGATAAGTTTTCCAGAGCGTCCGATGATAGATCCGTAATTTCCGACTAGGAATCCGGGGTGCAGCGGGTCTGATGATCTAAATTGCTCGACATTGCCCATTTGACCTATACGAGCACAGTAGCTACATTTGCCAGTCATTGGACTTCACGACGCCTTCCTGCGAGCCGGAGCCCTGCGCGTGCGGGTGCTGGCGGTGTGGATCCGTCGAATCGGTTTCCGAACGGGAACCCATCCGAGCATGTACCAGGCCACCACGATGACTTCGATCAACGCGGCGATCAGCCGCATGTAATGGTTGCCAGTCCAGAGGGAAAACGGAACGGCCATGTTGGAAGCAATGGCGATATCGAACCAGATGGAAGGCATCGCCCGGCGCGTGGTGATCTTGCGGCGCAGCCTGTTGGCGATCTTGTTCACTGTCTTGCTCCTGACTGAGCAGGTGCCGCCCACCGCATACCCCGGGAGAGTCTGGTTGGGGCCTTGCTGGTGGGGGGCGCTACGTTGTTGCCTGACATCATCAGTATGGCCTTGCGCACGCACGTTGTCAAGAGGTACTGACGAGCTGGTCTCAGCCATCCCTGGACCTCATCTGATCGGGAAGGTTGCGGAGCAGATGCCCTCCGCCGAGGATTCGGATCGCGAGCGCGGCTGGTCGTAGTTTCTTGCCGGTGGTGCCGCAGTACCCGCAGTGCTCACCGAAGTTCTGACGAGCCTTATCCCAGTTCCGCCCCTTGTCACAGTGCTTGCACGGGCGTAGCGGGCGCCACGTCACCTCCATAAACCAGATCATCACCACGGCCGGCACGAGCAGGATGAGATGCGCCGCCACGCCGATGCGTGCGCCCAGCGACAGCACCGCCATGAGCACCGCACCGCTCAGTATCAGGTACCTCACGAGGGCCTCCTGTTACCTTGCGCGGGCCTCGAACGCAGGGGCACTCCGGGGGCACTCCGGAGATCGTTAAACCCGCTCCGGCGTAGCGCCTCCGGAGTGCCTAGAGCGCGAGGGCACTCCGGCCCGTAGCGCCCGTGACCAGCAGGTTTGTCGAGGGCACTCCGGCCGGAGTGGGGTGCGGAGTGGGGTGCGGAGCGGGGCATCACGCCTCACCTCTCAAGATCGTCATGGCTTTTTCTACGTCTTCCCGGTAATAGCAGCGGCACCGTTGTTGCGGTGTGCAACTTACTCGGCAGCGACCATTGCGGGGTTTGATGATATCCCCGTCGTCATTACCCGGAATCGCCTTTCGCAGGGCCGTGGCCAGGCTTTCCGCACTCCAGTTCTCGCCATCACTGTTGGCGAACTCCAGAACCAATCCGCTGGCCAATACATCCACCTGATAATGATTGAGCGCCGCCTCTACCGTGTATAGCGCGCCCGAGGGGGTAGGTGTGGGACCGGCGGCATCGATGACCGTGACCGGTTCCGGTGTGAGGTCGTCCTCGCGCGTGAACTCCAGTGCCGGCAGCAGCTTGTGCGGGCAGTTACCCTGGGCTTCCCATTCTTTGAGCCGGCGGAGTGCGCGTGCCTTGATGGCGAACGGTGCGTATCCGCGCACGTAATCAGAGCCGAATCCAGGTCCGTCCACCACGGCCTTGCCGGCGTCATTCGGGTTGCGTTCGTCCGCGGGTTGCAGCAAATGCGGTGCGTAGCCCTGGTCGCGGCGGTCTTTCCCCAGCAGGTCGACGGTATCCCGCTCGCTGCACGGGCCGATGATTTTAACCCCTACCTGTTTGTAGACAACCGAGGATCCCCAGTCCTCATTACCGCTGGCCTGGCAGGCGCCGATGATGGAGACCCCCAACTCCAGCCCGAGCCGCATGATGGTTTTCACCATCTCCAGCAGGTTGGGTTTCCGGCCGCGGTGGACTTTCGTGCCGTCGTAGGAGACGATTTCCGGCAGTTCATCGAGCACCAGGACGATGGCCGGTCCCAGGTCGGGATTCCACTTGTCGACGTCATTGTCGGGATCATCATCCGAGTTGATCTCTTTGAGGATCCGGTTGCGGTGATGGATCTGGGCAATGGCCCACCGCAACAGATCCTCGATCTCCTCAACGGTCTCCGCTTTGTTGTCCAGCACCGCCCGGTTATAGAGCACATCCCGCCAAGCGTCGAACCGGGCGGATTTGACGAGTGCACCCGCGCACACCACAACATCGCGCGTCGCCGAGAGCCGGTCGATGATATTGCTGAGGTGGACGGTTTTTCCACCTCGGGTTTTTGCCACCAGCAGGATGTGCCGCATTACCAGGATGAGTTCGAACAGAACCTCCCGATTGGCGGAGGCACCCAGATCCAGCGGTTGCCAGCCGGACACCGACCCCGCCGGCAGCCACGGCGCCTCCGGCACGGTTTTCAGCGGATCGAGCAGCGGGATGAGGATCGTCTTGTCGGCGGCATTGGTGGGGCTGGTGATCAGTTGGCAGACCCCGTGCGGGGCCCGGATCCACTTTTCCAGCTCACGCAGCAGTTTGGCATCGATCTCCATGGTGGTGTGCACGTCCACCTGGAAAGCCCCTCGCCACGCATCCGGACGGATATCGTGCACCCGGATGGCGTGCTCTAGCGGGGGTTTGTGCTCGGCCAGGAATGTATCGATCTGACCCCAGAGGATCGAGGTGGGCATGCCCAGTTGCAGTGCCTCCGGCCGGCGCGGTGGTTTTTGTCGGGGTGCTCGGCCCCGGCGTCCGATCGCATCGAGCGCTGCCCACAACCCGAGCCCGGCAAGTGCCCCGGTGTAGGGGTGTTTGAGCCCGAGCCACAATCCGAGTATTGCGAGCGCGCCCAGCGCGGCGGCGAGCAGTATTCCGCGGGCCCGGCGGGCGTTGATGTGCCGTTCCTTGGCCCGGTACTGGTGTGGGCTGCCCAGGGCCAGGCGCACCCCTTCCTCATGGTGCAGCGCAGCGCCGAACGCATAGGCCCGATCAATGATCCGCAGGACACCCTCGATGGTGTACCCGCACTCGTACCAACACCCCCGCACGCCCCGGCCGAGCAGGATGGCCAGTGCTTTCGGCACCCGGTACCAGGGATGCACGGCGTAATACGCCATCGCGCGCAACCGCCGCGGACTCACCGGCAGGGTGTGATGATCCGCAGCCCGTAACCAGGCCGGCATGCCCGCGGTCTCATCCGGCCACGAAATGAGGGCAGGGGGTACCCCGTGGCGGTGCTGGTTGCGCAGGGTCATGGCATATCCGGTGTAGTGATCGGGTTTAGCCGTGTAGTCTAAACCCCGGATCTATGACCGTGAATCCGGATCAGCACTCAACTACTGGTTTTCTAGGAGGATTCCATGCCAGGCAACCCGAGACGGCCCGGCTCACCCCCGGCGCGAGCACTACCCCCGCCACCGCAACCACCGCCCCGGACCGATCCGCCGGCACCCAGCAACGGAGGAAACGGGACCAATGGTGAGCCGCTCGGCAACACGATCCAGCCTGAGTGGATCTACACGGAGGGAATGACCGCAGCCGAGGCCCTACAGTTCGTGCTGGGTGACGCGGTAACGGGCAACAACCTGGCAGACGGCGCGGCTGCGATGGCCAGAATCGCCGAGTGGCTGCGGTTGATTCCGGCGCTCCGGTCAGTGATCTTGCACCTGATGTTCAATGATTATGTACGCCGGGGGGATCGCCGGCCCGAGCACCAGCGCAACAACTGGGCGGAGGTAGCCCGCATGGCTAGGCTGCCCTATGCCACCGCCTATAAGTACGCCCACCGGGTGGAATGCTACGACACCATCCCCGGGGACGACGATGACCAGCAATAGGAAGACGGGCCCCGAGGCTGCGCGCGCTCAGAGCCCGTCCCGTCACGGTAGGCGGAGATGAGGGGCTACCTACCGGGTGTCCCCAGACCGTCCAAGATGTCAGGCAAGGGAGGTTTCCAGGGACGGCCCTAGTCTAGCAGGCCCGTCAGCTCAGCGATTCTCTATGGAATTTGACAACGGCTAGGCCAGGGGTCCATTATCGCGGGCGACATAGACCCGCGACATTAAATCATTTGACTCAAGGGAGGAACTACCTCGATGGCAACCAAGACCTACACCATCATGCACGATGACCTGGACGGCACGGCGGAAAGCGACACCAACCCGGTGAGCACCGTGGAATTTGCGCTGGACGGGCAGGACTACGAGATCGACCTGGGTGGCGGGAATGCAGCCAACCTGCGCTCGATGCTGGCCCCCTTTGTCGCTGCCGCGCGCAAGGCCACCGCTAAGACAGCCACTACCGCCGCGAAGGCCACCCGGGGGACGGCTACCGCCAAGCCCGACCGGGAGCAAAATGCCGCGATCCGCACCTGGGCGCGCAGCCGGGGTGCCACGATTAGCGAGCGCGGCCGGATCCCGGCTGAAGTCACTGAGGCATATCACAAGGGTGGGGAGGCAGCCGAGCAGGCATTGCAGGTTTACATTGCCGGCCAACAGGCTCGCCTCAATGCCCAGCTGACGCAGGGGGCCAATGGCCAGACCGCCCAGGTACCAGTGGCGGCCGGCGTGTGATCTTTTAACCAGGATCAGGGAGCCGGCCGTGGCCAGTGCGCTGCGGCCGGTTTCTTTTTGCTCCGGTAGCTCGTCAGTACCTCTTGACAAGGTGCGGGGAGGTGCGTAACGTCAGCAGTGTCAGGCAAGCAAGAACCGCCCAGGAGATGATTTCAATGATCACCACTAAGGTAAAGCAACTGACCGCCATGAACATCAAAGCCCTGCGCGCAATTTCTCACGACGCCGGCATGCACATCACGTTCGGCAAGACCTACGTCATCTTCGAGGCAGCTCCCTTAGGCGCCCTCATAGCCGTCGAATCCGCCATGACCGTTGTCGCTCAAACCGAGGGCATCAACTCCACCTACAACTCGCTGCGTGCTGTGCAGCGTAAACTGGTCAGCGCCGCACCCTACCGGATCGAGGAGTTTGCCGGCGTCCGAGGCGTTACGAAGCTCACTGATTACGTCCAGATCGCCCGTTGATCAATTGCAGAGGGAGTGATCTGAGATGGCATTTAACTGGTACACCGTGCGCACGCCGGAGCAGTGGGCGATCGAGGCCGACAACTTCCGCACCCTCGCTAAAGAATGTGCCCAGCGTTCCCGTGAATCGTTCGAGCGCTGCGATACCGATGGCTATCTATCCCAGTGGGCTGCCGACTCAATGGCCCGGCATTACCACACCTGCGCCGAGCTCTGCGATGCCCAGGGGATGCAGGAGCGTATCGCGCTGTTTGATCTGGACGGCAAGCTGGCTGCCACGCGCATGGTTACTACTCAGTACGGCACGGCATGGCTCACCCGGGATGGAAAATTTGTCAACCCGAGTCGCGCCAAGAAAGGCGTCACACGCTATCGCAACCTGAAGGCTAAGGGCTACACGGAGGGTACGATCCGGATTCGCTGTGGCGTGTTCTCGCGCTCGGATGGGCCTTACCAGGTGGTCGACGTTATCGAGCCGCTGCGTGACACCACCGACGTCGAGATCATCACTACGGACAACGGGATCGGGGAAAACTGGACGTGAGCACAGAGCCTTTTCAGACGGACCCCTACCAGATCGAGACGCCTGTACAGGATTTGATCATCGATGTCGAGTGGCAGGGCATGGTCGACGCCGGCAATAGTGGAGAGGTTGGGAAATGAGTAACCGGGTCAACGCACCGCGAAACCTCACACCCGCCGAGCGCAACGAGTTGAATAAGAAACTCTCTGACCTTAATGCGATGTTGTCAGAGCCGGAGGACGGTCCCCAGCTGGTGGAGGCGGTAAGACACCTGCTCAAGCAATATGGCCAGCTTCGCTAAAAACAACTACATAGCTCGGGACTCGGGTGGGGCGCACGTGAGGCATGTGTCCGAGCGGGAGGCCGGCGCGGCGGCCGGGTTAGATTCCACCCATCACAATCAACTGGAGATGAGGACACCATGTGTGAGAATACTGAGCTTGACCCAGAGGCCGAGATCTGGCTCGCCGTTTATTGCAATGCCACCGGGCATGACCGGCGAACCGCCATCGCTCGATTGACGCAAATCGGTTTGCGCAGCTGGTTGACAGAGGATCATTATCGAGGTGAGCGAACATGCGGTCGAGTGATGGCCAGTTTTCATGCAGGGACGGGGTAGGACAGGAGACGCATCATGAAGATGCCTATTATCGATCTCAGCTCACGTGAGGGGATCGACTGGAGTCAGCCGCAACCGTTTGGTACGTGGCGCTGTGACCGAGGTTATGAGACTGACGGTTACCAATGCCTCTGCCTGCAACGGGCCACCACCGAGGTTAATGGTGAGAACTTGTGCACCGAGCACGCGCTGATCGAGACGCTTGATCGAATCCGATGTGAACTTGCGGAATCTCGTGAAGCTGCTCAAGAGACGGCTGAGCGACTGGGTGATATCGATGCTTCGCTGGCTACGGTGTCCGACGCGCTGTGGGATATCGGGCGCACTTTGCTGCCTTTCTGGCGACGCTGGTACCGGAGTCTGCGCGCTCGACGCTGGGCGAAACGGCAAACAGATAAAACGCAGCGACGACCCTGGGGTAAGGAGATGCCGGATAGCAGCCCTGCACCGGAGATGATGCCTGAGAGTGAATTGCGAGGACTGGATCAATGACTGTAGCTGAGCTGATCCAGCAACTTCAGGCGCTACCTGCCGAGCTGCCGGTGTATTTCCGGGACACTGACGGGGACTGGCTACCATGCCAATCAACGGACGTGCAGCCGCAACATTTTTATGAGATGGGGCGGTACCTTATACGGCCTGGCACTAAGTGGTTTATTACAGTCGGCGATTAATCTGATCCGCCCAACGGGGTAGGCATCGGATGAGCAGAAGGGAGGTGCCGACATGGCAGACTGGCGTGATCGTGCCGCGTGCCGCGACGAGGATCCGGAGCTTTTCTTTGCAGTCGGCACCTCCGGTCCGGCGTTGCTCCAGATTACTGAGGCCAAGGCTGTTTGCCGTCGCTGCCCTGTCAGTGCTGAGTGCTTGTCTTACGCGCTGCGCATGGGCTGCGATGACGGAGTGTTCGGCGGCATGTCTGCCGATGAAAGGCGGGCGCTCAAGCGGCGCAATGCTCGCACGGGTGCCCGCACTGGCACCAACGGATAGGAGGTGATGCATGTCAGATCCCACGGGAGACCAGATAGGTGATCTCATCGATGAGGAGACCGCGCAAGCTGAGCACGATACGTTGAGCGGAGGCTAGATCGATGATCGCGTTGCGCGAGCAGGCCAAAGAACTGGCGCCGCAGTTGCCTGACCCCGGTGCCTTGGTATTACGTGCCAAGCTGGCCGGGGGAACGTCGTGGCTATTGTGGCTGATTACCGCGGCGGCCTGCGGGATGATTGCTTGGCAGACCGGTCAAATCCTGGCCACCCAGCGCAGGGTGCGCGAGATCCTGGAAAGAATGGAGGATAACCAGGTGCTCTCCGGTGGTCGCTCAGTGAGAGAGTACAGCCGGTAACACCATCCCCCCGGTCACGGGATACTGATTCCCATGACCGGGGGTACCCAGTGGAGGAGACATGAATTTTAAGGATGCAGCGAAGATTGCTATTGAGGCCGCATGGGATGGCTATCGAACGCACCCGGCGGGAACCACCGTCACCCGTACCGTAGGGCCGTTGCATATGGGACTCGTGACCGAGCCCACGATGGCTGACGTTGACCGGTGCTATTCGGTGCACGGAGTAGCGAGCGCGCGGGATCCCATGGTGCTGGTGCAATGGGGGGTCGGGCAGCGCAGCTGGGAATACACCCAGGATCTCCGGATCATCCCGGCCAACAACAACCCGCAACCCCGTGACATTCAGGCCGAGAAACCATGACATCCGTGATGGATCCGCACCGACCGGGGCGACTACCGCCGGGTGGGAAAACACACCGCCCGAATGAATGGCCACGCTGTCTCTCGCCTGCGCACGGCAATCCCGGACCCCGGGTACCACCCTCAGCTATTCACCCGTTTTGCGAACGCGCGGGCGAATACGGCGCGTTCTACGCCGCGGCGCACACCCATGGCCCACCGTGCTGCCCCGGCGAATGTGGCGGGTGCGGGGTGTGTCTCGATCGGGTCGCCAGCATGTGTGATCGCTGCGCCGTGTGCGAAGGCTGCTGCCCGGGTCATGGCAAAGACGGCAAAGATGAGACCGGTGGACAATGATGGGCCGGCACTCGCGCAACGGCACAACGGATCGCTCGGAATGGGTACCGTGCCGTGCGCACGATTGCTGGGTACGCGTGCCGGTGGCAGCCATTCACCGTAGCCCCGGGTGTTTCCGGGCAATGGCCGGAGCAGCGCTGCTGGAGGCGGTCCGCAGACATCCGGTGCCATGCTGCCCGGGTAGCTGCCTCGGTTGCGATCGGTGCCTCGATCGGTTGGGATATCCGCAGCACTGGTGCATACGCTGTGACCGCTGCATCAATTGTTGCCCGGGACATGAGAAAGGTATGGCCAATGGAGGGACCGCAGGTAATGAATAATACCGAGCTTCATTTGCTGCGGCAGACATTCCACTCCTATGTGGACGTCGCGCCAGTGGAGAAACTGATGGAGCTGGTGCGCTACCTCGCGGGTGCCCATCCCCGTTACCGGAATCAATTCGAGTGGCTGCACGTTGTGTGCCAGGCGGAGGGTGATGCGGCACCTATTCCGGCGCCCCTGGTGCTCTGTGAGGAGATCTATGACGAGCTGGAGGCCCTGGATCACATCCTGCGCTGGGTGTTGACGCAGACGGACAATAGGGCGTACCGCGCGGACATCCGCAAGCACCGCCGTGTCCTGGAACGCCTGCACAAACAGTTAGGCTTACGGCACGTGGCACCCCGACCGGTACCGGAAAGCGAGAAGATTAAATGACCGTGGCCAGCCTGACCACTCCCCAACAGCGGCCCCGCGAACTGCTGGGATTCATCTCGATTGCGGCGATGTTCGGCGTCACCCCCAACACGGTGTACGTATGGATCAGCCGGGGCAACGATCCCGACTGGCCGGGGGTGCCGCCGTTTCCCGAGCCCGACTACGTGACGCGTACAGGGAGCGGACTGGTGCTGAGCTGGGAACCCGAGCGGGAACCGGAGATCCGGGCCTGGAGAAAGAGGCTACCCGGGCGGGGCTGGCGGAAAGGCAAGCGGGGGGATCCGCGCGTTATCCAGAGGAAAGGCACAAGCCATGACCGAATCGAAACCACCTAAAGCCGCAGTAGAACGGCATCACGAGCCCTACATCATCACGGGCGCTAGCGGCGATTTCCACCAGGCACGCTGCGACACCCCCGGATGCACATGGGAGAGCCCCGAATTCGATGGCCGCCGATACCTCGCCGAGAATGCCGCAGAGGAACACATCAGAGCATGTGCCTACTGGCCCGGGACGGCACCGCATGTCGACTGATCCTATGACCCGTAGGCAGGAGCGTCTCATCGAGGGATACGGACGCTATGATCCGCCGCACCAGGATCACATCGGCTGCCCTCGCGCCAAAACAGATATGACGCCCTGCGTCGCCCGGGACGGCATCGCCGCGTGCGGGGATAATCACCGTTGCATCGGTTGCCAACGGCACCCAGCTGAGTTGCTCACTGAACTGGTGCGCACCGTCACGTCACTGGTGCTACTGGCCAACGAAACGGATTTGCTGTGATGACATCGCGCGTATGGGTAATCCCTCTTTTTGCGGCGGTGTGCGGTAGTTGCTTAGCGATGCTCACCTACGCGTTGGGCGCACCGTTTGTGGTGGCTCTGATCATGTCTATTTCTGTGACGTTGTTCGTGGGATTCATGATGTTGCTGATCATAAGCTGAAATGGAGTTGCTGTGAATGCTAGGGCTGGTACATCCGGCCGCTGTTGATCCAACCCCGGGCCCGTGGCCAGCGCGTCGCCAGATGCAGCACGGTGCGCTGCCGCGCTCGATCCACCCGATTCTGCGGGGTCATGAAACGCATGGTGGCGGTCACGTCGCGCTGGTCACGCAGCAATGCCGGGATCCGTTGGGTGGTGTAGCTGCGCAGAATCTCGGGCGACATATCACCGGTGATCACCCGGGCCAGTCGCGGTGCCAGGCACGCTACGTCGGCAATACCTGAGTTGAGCCCGCGTGCCCCGAAAGGCGCTACCAGGTGCGCGGCGTCCCCGGCGAAAAACACACGCGGTCGGGTAGTGGGGTAGTGCAGTTGCGGGAGGAGCCGCTGGTGGAATCGGTAGACGGAGGACCACACGAGTCGGTACGGGATCGAGCCGAACAACTGATCCAGCTTGACGCGCGCCAAGGTGTCGATGACTTCCGGGTCGATACCGCGTCCCAGCTGCCAGTCAACTCGCCAGATGTTGCTGGGTTGGGGATGGATGAGCACGGTGGACCCCGGATGGCATGGGTGGTCGAAATGGAATCGCGGTTCAGCTGGCCAGTCGACTGCGGCACGCACGTCGGTGATGAGGAACTGATCGGGGTAGGAGGCCCCTGGAAACGGCAGGCGCATTGCCTCGCGCATCGTGGAACGGCACCCATCGGCGGCCACCACGTAGCGGAAGTTACAGGTACGCAGTGAAGGATCGCCGGTATCGACGGCCAGCGTCACCGAGGCATCATCCACGCCGAGCCCGACCACCCGGCATCTCCAGCACAGCTCAATGAGTTCGGATGCCTCTGCCGCATCGAGCAGCAACGTCTCCAGCGCACTCTGCGGGTAGTTGGTCCACAGTGGCAGCTCACCCGGCGCCGGCTCGGGCAGGATCAGGGTGTGCACCTCGGCCTCGCGGTAGAAGGTGCGCCGTACCCGCCACGCAACGCCGCCCCCCACGATGAATGACGTCACCCCCAACGGTTCCCACGTCGTCAGGGCCGAGCGGTGCAGCGCGATGGCTCGGGAACCCACGCACCCCCGCTCGCCGGCATCCAGCACGGTGCTGGGCACCCCGCGGCGGGCCAGCTCCAGCGCCAGCGTCAACCCGACCGGACCTGCGCCGACAATGCCCACGGGTGCGCTCACGGCGCGGGAGCATAGCGGTGCGTTTATCAGCCACTACCCGGTGTGGCGTGCGCACGTCTTAAAGTCCGGTTAGGGGGATCTTAGTGCTGACTTAGTCCTGACCGCGTGCGCACGGCTAAGCCTCGGTTTCGTCACTTTTCCACAACCTCATCGTTAGTCGGGCACCCGGTGCTCGGGAGGGGGATTCATGGCTTACCGTCGCAGCTTTCGCATCGCCGCAGCCCTGCTGGCGTGTCTGGGACTACTGTCTTGCACCCCGGCGAACGTGCGCAGCTACCGACCGGCCGCCGCAGCGGCCCCCACATTCGATCACGTTCTGTACTGGGATTCGGTGCTGCTCGATGCCTTCCGCCGAGCCGGCGGTCCCCCCACCACGCTCACCCGAGCCGCCGCGATCATGCATGTGGCCATGTACGATGCCGCCAATTCGATCACTCCGATCGGCACCCCGTACCTGGCCCGTTATCCGGGTGGGGGCAGTCTGGACGCCGAGATGGACCGGGCGGCCTACGACAGTTTGCGCGGCGTGTTCCCCGACCAGGACATGCTCACCCCCTATCTGCTCGCCCAGCCGGCCAACTCGACAACCCTGCTGGCCAGTGACAGCCCGGGTGCGCGCTCGGCTGCCGCGGTGCTTGCCAACCGATTCGATGACGGCGGCAACGCGCCCATGACCTATGCCGCGGTGCAGTCCCCCGGGCATTGGCGACCCACCGGATCCGGCGAGGCAGCCAGTCCCGAGTGGGGCAGCGTCAAACCGTGGACCATGACCGCTGCCGACCAGTTCCGGCCACCCGATCCGCTCGGGTACAGCGATGGTGCGGCGATGCTGCGCAGCAAGGCGTACGCCGATCAGGTACGCGAGGTATCAAGTCTAGGTCGGTGGAACTCAACTACTCGAACGGCTGACCAGACCAACATCGCGCGGTTTTGGGCGGAGGATGTCGACGGCACCGAGAAGCCCCCCGGCCAGCTGTTGGCTTTTACCCAGATCATCGCGCGTAATCACGGCTTGACCGAGGCACAGAACGCCCGGCTGTTCGCGCTGACATCAATGGGCCTGGCCGATGCGGCGATCACCGCCTGGCAGCGCAAGTACTACTCGCCGCTCAACGTATGGCGGCCCGAGACGGCGATCCAGCAGGCCGACCTTGACGACAATCCGGCCACCGTCGCCGACCGGGACTGGCACCCGCTATCGAGCGATGCCAATGGCGTGCCGTTCACCCCACCTTTCCCCAGCTACACGTCCGGGCATTCCACCATGGGCGGTGCCTGGTCAGCGGTGATGGACGGTTTCTTTGGTACCGACCGGGATAGTTTCATCGGCACCAGCGATGACATCCACTGCATTGGCTGCACCCGGGTGTACGGAAGCTACACGCAGGCCGGATTCGAGGACGCCATCAGCCGGGTCTTCAACGGCGTTCATTACAAAATGGATTGTATCGAGGGTTACAATTCTGGGCGCAAGGTGGGGGCGTGGACGGTCAATCGCTACCTGCTGCCAGCTCGTTAGTGCTCCCCATGATGGCCTGATAGTACCGATCTGAGATGGCTTGACGATCGTACGGGTTACCACGTTTCTTAGCCCAGTGCACTGTGTAGCGTGTCTTCTCACATGCTAGACACTCCCGATGATTATTTTTCAGTGCTTGAGGCGATAGATTGGGCGCGCGTAATGCATGACCGTATGGGCAGTGTGTGCGCTTCTGCATATGATGCTTGCCATTACGGGACCGGTCGCGCATGTTGTCGGCACGAGTGCCCCAGTACAGGTTTGTGTCCACGTTGTTTTCTGGATCGTCGTCTCGATGGCAACTTTCGTGGTTATCGGGGCATGGGCCCACGAAGGCTGTCAACACGAGAACATGAACTAGGCAGCATGTACGTTCTCCAGCGACACACAAAGATACTCGTTGGTGTGCGGTTTGTTTGTTTGCGTACGCCTTGAGTACTCGGCCTGGGCGTAGTGATGTCTGGTCACAGTGCGGGTTGTAAACCATCCGATCCAAGCTGCGGACACGGCCGAGGTTTGATACCTCATAGAATCCCTCGAAACCGACAACAGGTAGCCAGCGCTCGATCACACTGCTAAGATCTTCCACGTTCGACTCCCAGAAGTCGGATCACTGCCCTGGGCTTGTTAGCGCAAGCGCCGGGGCACCTAACTCTGACCGTAGCAGAGGTCGGTGGTTTAGTGCTCGACTGGGATGACGCCGAGTTGGCCCGCAAGATTCGGGAGTGGGCGATGCGTGCCCGTCCCAACGCTGCCGCACTACGCCGGGTCTGCGCCGAGTTCGAGCTGACCGAGCTGGCCGATGAGCTGCTCGCCGAGCGCGCTGCCGAGCAACCCGAGCTGGAGACCTCCGCCTGATTGGCGCCTTTCCTCCCGCTATATGCCCGTGGCTGAAGGCTGCGCTGCCACCAGCGCTGCTCCATTAGCGTGAATCTTGCAACGCGTAGCCCGTACCTGGTCAGAGGGCTTGTAAAACGTAACCAGTCGCAGTACAGTAAAGGTACAACAGAAAATGAGAAAAGCCGAAAGGCCCCCAGTCCCTTAACAACTCAAAAGGTTCCCGATCACCGGAAGCATCGGGGGTGTGCGGGTAGCTAACGTGAACTGGACCCGCCCAGCACACCAGCTGAGATCCCGCTCCGGCTAGCCCCCCTGAACCACACCCGCTCGAAACGCGCAACTATTAGCCCGGACAAACACGGGAAGCATCTAGACGCAGCCGAGAGCGGGTCCACCTAAACATTCAACGCTTAGAATCGAGACATCATGACTACCGCCTATCGGGTGATAGCTAAAGCTAGGCGCGGATATGATATCCCTGACTGGTACAGCAGTAAGTCTTGTACTTGGGATCAAGCACAGCAGCTAGTGGAAAAACTACACCAATGGTGCGATGACCCGGCAATCCTCACGATCAATATCAAAGAATGCACCGAATAGTACTAAGAATCGAGACATCATGAGGTCTACACAGATATATCGAATCCGCATCGATCAAATAGAACCTAGCCTAGTTCGCACCCAGGTGGAAGCCTGGCGAGTGGCTGCAAATTCTCAAGATGAGGCATTTGCTATCGGCCAACGCTACTGGACTGAGTGGATGCATCAGCATCCGGGTACGATCAGCTCATTGAGTATCAATCAGCCAAGTCACAGTGAGATGTAAGATTGCTCGATAGGGAGATAGATCATACATGGCACATCTCGTTTTCATGGCCCTGCGATCGGAACAACACATTGATATGGGTGGTTCCTGCGGCCACACTTCACCGGACGGTTTCTTTGATGATTGTCTGTGCCGAGATGGTTGGTACATTCCGGCCGGCATCGAAGACGGGTACACCGCAGGTTACTGCGACCGTAACCACACATATGATAATGCTCCGTTTTAATAAGAAACCAAGAACGGAGTAATCATGAGCACGATGCCGACCGGCCAGCCCAATCCCCATCCGTCCGGGCTGGCCTGGTATCGGCTGCGCTCCGGTGAGTGGGTGCAAGCCGCTGCTGACGATCCGCGCTGGATGAAAGGCGCCACCCGCAACCATAGACGCAAGTCCCCCCGCAAAGCAAAGCGAGATGATCGATGACTGATCCCACCCTGCCCCGCGTGTTCGTCAAAAGTACGGGCCGCTGGGAATACCAGAAGATCTGCGCTAACCCGGACTGCCCGGTGCGGACGTTCACCTCATTCCGCCGGGACACCAAATACCACCACGTGAACTGCCGTATGGCCGCATCCCGGCGACGGCGCGCGGAGAATCACCCGAACAGCACGTAACACCCAGACCTCGCCATCCGATAAGGATCCTCCTGCGCCCCCTGGTATCGGCGTGCGCACGGCTACATAGTCTTGTCGGTGGCAGCGCTCGTCAGGCAGCGCCCCCAACCCCCTCGGAGATGACCCCATGACCAGCACCGACACCCTCACCCGCGAGCGTTGGCTAGAGCTCGCGATCGACACCTACTGGCGCCCCCGGTTCGCCGAGCTCGGCTACCCCCTGCCCGAGCGCTTTCACGTCTCGGTGGGTTTCGGCCACGGCGCCAAGCGGGAATCCGCGAACATCGAGGCGCAGTGCTGGTCCCGCACGGCCAGCGCCGATGCCGTCAACCACATTTTCATCTGCCCCACCGTGGCCAGCACCACACACGTACTCGCCCTGCTGGGCCATGAGCTGGCGCACGCCGCGCTCGATTCGGATGCCGGGATCCAGGACGGCCACGTAAAGCGGTTCGCCGCGATCATGACGCAGCTCGGTTTCGAGGGTCCGATGACCTCAACGCAGACCACCGCGGAGCTGGAGGTAGACCTGGTGATCGTGGCCACCGAGCTGGGCGACTACCCGCACGGCGCGCTTGATGTCACCCGGGCCCGCACCCGCACCGAGGTACCGGTGCCCCGCGGTGGTGGCGGTGGCGGTCCCAAAATCCGCACCGGTCCCCCGCCGCAGCGCTCGCGCCGCATCAAGTGCGAATGCCCGTGCTGCGGGTACGCGGTCGACACGACGCGAAAGTGGATCGCCCTCGGTGCGCCGCGCTGCCCAGGTGGCACCGAAATGTTGATCCTCAGCTGAATCAACCTCCTAAGAGATGAGAAACGCATGATCCATATCATCATCCCCCCTGTCCTTGTCCTCATCGTGGCCTACCTACTGCTCGTGCATTTTGCGCCCGGGATTCCCTGGGCCACCTTCCTTTTTAGTCACTAAGAAACCAGGAGTTATGGAAGACGACAAACCCACCACTAAGCGCTACACCGCCGGATTTGTACCAGACGATTATGTGAGACCGGAAATGGGTGTCTGGGAAACCCCCGACTGGGTACAGCAGGCCACTTTTCAGCCCGATGGCGTGCGCACCGGCTCAGACGGTCGGCTGCTCACCGAGGGTTGCACCGGATTTGGAGGATGAGTGAATGAGTAAACCCAACAGCAACGATGAGACCGCAGTTGTGCAAGAGCGGTTTGTGATCCATGTCTGCGTCCCCCTGCCCGCGTCGGATCAGGTCATGCACGTACGCGGGAAGTTGAAAGAATTGATCGGTGACGCCGTAGCGGCTGCGGTATGGAACTCCTACGGCGAAAGGTCAGAGGTGATAGTCCGATGAGTAATCTGATTGACGTCGATATCGAGATCGGGGAACAGTCCGTCTATGACGAGCGCCGGGTAGCACTGCGAATCAGCGGCACCGAGTCAATGCCCGCGCAGCCTAGTGGCCGTTTTCAGCCGCACGGCATCATCATCGTGTACGGCAAGCCGCGCGGTGAGCAGTGGCGCTGCATCCGGGTGGAAGTGTACGGACCCAAATTAAAGACCGGTGGTGGTTATTCTGCCACGATCGCAAAAACCGTCTGGTGCGGCCATGACGACATGCCGAACTGGGTACACGGTTTCGTGGGCAAATACTGGCCGCTGCAAGATCACGGAGGAAGATGACGCGCCATGCAAACCGTCCAGGATGCGAAGACGTCCCCCGGTCAGGTTTCGGACCGACTGCTCTGACCCGACCGGGGGTCTCCCATCCACAGAGAGGCACCCATGCTACCCGGTGGGGGCCTTCACCCGGGGTCGCAGTACCAGCAGGGCATCATCCCGCGGGCCCCGGGTCATGATGTAGCGGCCAGGGGGGATGGCCGGGGCCCCTGGTGGGCGAGCCCAGTCCTCAAACCGCTGGAGGGTTTGCGCCAGCACCAGCGTGCCGATCATCAACGCCATGTCTTTGCCGATGCAGGACCGCTTACCCGAGCCGAACGGCTGCCACGTGGCCCGCTGGCCAGCGCTGAGCGAAGCGCGGAACCGGGTCGGGTCAAACGTCTCCGGATCCTGCCACGCCCGTGGATTGCGCCCGAGCGCGTGCGGCACCAGGAAAATCTGATCCCCGGGCCGCAGCTCGAATTCACCGAGCTGGGTGGCTGCGGCGACGTTGCGGAAAAACGCCGGGAATGACGGGTGCAGTCGCAGGGTCTCAGTCAGCACCGCCGCGGTGAACTCCAGCCGGGGCAACTGCTCGACGCGCGGTGGTTCGGTGCCGCAGACCTCGGCCACCTCCCAGTACAGGTCGTTGCGCAGCCCGGGGTCGGCTGCCAGGTACAGGCACGCCCAGGCCATCGCGGACGAACTCGACTCGTACCCGCCGAGCAGCAGGATCACCACCTGGTCGTGGATCTGCTCGGCGCTCAGAGGGGGCTCGGCGGTGTACATCCGCCACAACAGATCCTCGCCCGGACCCTGCTCCCAGCGCTCGGCCAGCAGTCGCGCCACCTCGGCATGCAGCGCAGCCGTAGCGCGTCGGTATTCCCGGGCCGCCGGCAGCCACAGGGGCAGAAACACTCGATCGGCCATGGTGCCGAACACCGGTTGCGTCAGCTCAATGAGCCGGTGCAGCCGGGCGCCGGAGCCGAACAGGTGCCGCAGCAACACCTCCAGATTGAGCGCCCGCAGCTCGGTGGCCAGCGGGATGGGTAGTGCGGTGTTCCAGGTGTCCATCCGGGCGCCCCAGAGCTCTACAGAGGACTCGACGGCGCCGCGCAGCCCCTCCCGGGTAAACGAGGGATTCATCAACCCCCGGATGCGTCGCCATTCGCCCGGGTCGTTGGTGGTGAAGATCGCGTGTGCGCCCACCGGCTGGCGAATCGTGGCGTAGATGGGGCCGCCTTTGTCGAACGCCTCCGCGGAATACCCGGTGAGCACTTGGCGGTACAGGCCCGGGTCGGAGACCACCCACCAGGACCGCCGGCCCGGAATCGGCAGCCGGGCGATGCCGCCCCCGACGATGGCCGCCGCGGTGAGGTACTCGGTGGGATCCCGGTACCGCAGGCTTTTGGCCAGCTCGCGCAGCATGAGCGTGAACCCTACCGGAGACGCAAAAAGACCCCCATCTCCCGTGCGCAGGGAAATGGGGGCCTCGGTGGGGGTGTCTTCAGTTGTGGGAGGAGAACATTCTCGGAACCGTCGTGCTCAGCGATGGTGGCCGGCCCTGGAAGCCTGACCGGCCGAGGCAAAGCCTACACCAGCGCCAGCACCAGCCGGATAGCGATCGCGGTCAGTGCCGCTGCGGTCAGGCAGGCCAGGCACATCCGGGGGGCCGGCGTGCGCACGCGGTGCCGGGCGGTCTCCGGTGAGCGGGTCAGCGCCAGCGTGTAGGCCGAGCGCAACCCGGGGTCGGAGAGCATTGCCCAGGTGATGACGGTTGCGGCGGATGGGCCGGTGCCAGCACGGCGTTTGCGCGGGGTCCGGGCGCTCACGTTCAGCAGAGGTTAGTGGCCAGGTAAGTTTTCGGTAATAAGCGCAGCGTAGTGCACCCGTTAGCTGCGTGATGCACGTGCCGATGTGCTGTGCGGTTACTTGCGGTGCCGGCCCCCGGTGCTGGCGGGTGTCCGGGTGCGGATGCCCACGGTTGCGGTAACTCTGCCGGGTCGCTGCCCGTTCGGCCTAGTCACGGAGAGCACCAGCGCGCCCAGCAGCGCCACCAGCCCGGCGGTGCGGGCCGGGTCCAGGTATTCGCGCATCGAGGTGTGCGAGCCCACCACCACCGCGCCGAGCACCACCACTGCGGCGACCAGCCAGATTTTGGCGACCAGCCAGCGGGGGCAGCCGCGCGCCTGGTACGGCCGGGCCAACACCGCGCCCGAGCCCACGGTGGCCGCCGCGCAGGGGATCAGCACCGCCCACTGCACGGTGTGCATCAGGTTGTTGAGCGCGCCCAGCGCGGGGGCATCCACCGGCCAGGTAGCCAGTCCCAGATCGAGCGCGAGCGCGGCGGCCAACACGCCCATCCAGCCCACCATGCCGATCAGATGCACGGTGAGCCAGATGGCGCGCCGCCCCCTCCCCAGCGGACGTGTCATGTCGAGCTAACGAAAAAACTGTCCTGGGGTTACGAGCAAGCGAGGCCATCAGCGCAATCCAGCCAGCACGATAAGCGGTAACGCTGCCCATTCTTGTGCAATCGTATACTCTCTTTGCTCGGGAGAGTATTCATGCGGAGGCGAGCAACTTGACCGAACCAAACTACCGTCATTGATGTGCTTGCCAACTACGCAGATAGTTGGATACATACTGATCTTGACACCAACCCGGCCAAAAGCCATGACATACAACGGATCTACATAATCAAGCTGTTTCCACACCGAGAGCGTTACTTGCCGAGATCCAACCATGAGCACGCGTACTTCCGCAGTGAGCACCTCAACGGTGGCCGTGTTCGTCTGTGTAGGCATGCTGTGAGGCTAGTGCGTCACCGGCACATTCGGCCCGAACACGATTTGACTACCTGCGCTCGGCGGCTGGCCTGGCACCACGGGCCCGGGATTGATCGGAATCAGCGGGATGATGTTGGGATTGGTGCTGCATTGGAACAGCACGTAGGCCAGCGGCGGGATGTCGAGCTGCTGATTGTCGATCTGGAGCAGGTGGGCATCGGCCACGTAGAGATCCACACAGGTGTGCAGCCACACGGTGCGCTCGGAAGGCAACGGCAGCGGGGTGCCCGGCGGGGGCAGAATTTCCAGCGGCACGATCGGCGGCTGCTCGCGCTGCGCCGGAGCGGTGGTGGGTGGCGGGTTGTACACCGGGCCCGGTGCGGGTGCTGCGGGTGCGGGTGCTGCGGGTGCGGGTGCTGCGGGTCCAGGTGCCGGGGTCACGGGTGCCGGCCGGTTGCGCCCCAGCAGCCGATCCAGCAGGCTGCGATGCGGTGCGGGGGCAACCGGATCAGCCGGCGCGGGAGCTACCGCAGCGGCCGGGTCAGGGGTGCACAGGATGCTGCTGGGCAGCAGCTCGAACCCGGGTGCACACGGGTTGACCGGGGCCGCGTCGGCCATCCCGGGCATGGCCAGCAGCAATCCGGTAGCGGTGGCGATCGCGGCCAGTGGGGGCAATAGTCGTTTCCACATGCGCACTCCTGGTTGCTCGATCAGGGACTCCCTGCCCGGGATCAACGATCGAGCACCCGTCAGGATGCGCGCCAGTCTTACGGGTTGCTACAGTGTGCGGCGCCTGCGATTTCCTTGTCCCCCCTTGGCGCAGGTGATGGGTTCCCCTCAAAGAGTTGACCCGGCCGAGCGCACAAGACTCCACACCACGGCCGGGTCAACTCCTGTTTCTCTACCTACCCCGGATTACATCTTTTAGAGCAGCCCGCCGACCAGCTTGCTGATCAGGTCGCTGGCCACCACTTGCGGAGCATTCCGCACTGGCGATACCAGTGGTGTGGCGTGGGTCGCCACTGCCTTGGCAGCGAATAGAGCAAACACCCCACCCAGTACCGGGCTGAGAATCTTGGAGATAGTCGGAGGTACCAGGCCGGAGGTCAGCACTGCCGTGGACAGCGCCGAGGCGATACCCACCACCGGGCCGATGATGTTTGCCACGTCATGGACAACCTGGGGAACGGGCGCAATGGGACTAGCCATGGAGAAAACCACCTTATGTGGATAATTGAGAATTGCGATATACGGGAAACGCTTAAACGGTGGGCCGGGTCTCTAGACACAGGGTCGCGCCATCGGGGCACGCCGTGACATCCCAGGTCACCACCAGGTGAATCGTGCCATCGCGCAACTCCTCGAAATTGTGCGGCACCAGATTGTTAGTGTTGGGGGTCAGTGCGGTTTGATCCCACGTCCAATCGTTGATGCCTCCGGCGGCACCCTGGGCGAACACCCGGATATAGCCGGGACCGGTCATTGAACTCGTGGCGGCTGAGAACCATGCCATGCGCTTATCTGCCGAGGCGGCTCCGGTGGGGCATTCGATGACACGGCGCCCCTTACCGGTGATGAACCATTGCTGCATATTGTCATCCTCCTGATGGCGGGCGCGGGTGTAGGGATGCTGGCCGAAATCCGGCCGTATCATTGCTTCGTTGACGTCGCAGTCAACCCCGTCCACGGTCACGGTCTTGATGTGCTGATAAATGTGCGCCTGCGGATGGATCTGGCCACCCGACCAGGCTCCAGCCTGCCACGCCCAGGTCGCGGTGCCATTGGCGAGCGCGCGTTTTACCGGGTAGAAGCCGCCATAGATGCCGACCCGCTCCACGCCAATCACACTGGCCGCGCCGCGCAGATAATCATCGATGACACCCTGCTGAGCTTCGCTGGCATCCCAGTCCGCGGAGAAATACACGGGTCGCTCGGCCGCCGGATACCCTATCTGATCCAATTGATTCTGCGCCGAATGCGCGTCCATCACACCCGCGTTGTACCCGCCGAGCATTCTATCGGCGGTAGTTTCCCAGTTGACGATAACGGCGATTCCCGCCGCGGTGAGTGCCTGGTACTCATTTTTTGTGAGCAGCTTGCCGGGTAGTCCCGGGCCGCCGGGGGTCAGGTACCGGCAAACAAAACCGAAGCCTGCGTCTTTGATGGCGGCAGCACTCGGCACACCGCCCGCGAAATCGATGCCGTAAAGAGCCATTAGTCCCCCGGCCGGATGATGATTTTGTCCCGGCCTGCGGGGTTGTCCCCGTTGATGCCGGCGGTGAGCAGTTTGGAGCGCTGGGCTCTGAGCTCTGCCATGTTTTTGGTCACGGCATCCTCGTATACCGCGGGTGGGAGGTGGATGGGCATCATGAAACTCTGTTGCAATACCTGACCGAGCACGTGCAGCGCCGCGGTGTGCAGATAGCACAGCAGCACCGGAGCCGGGCCTTGCGGGGTCGGCATGATCGCCAGCGTCACCTCGAACGCCCAGTCCTCACCCAGGGCCAGCTTCTCCACGGTCTCCCGGATGATGGGGCGCACCGATTCGAGAACTTCGGTTACAGCCACAGTGACGCGTCCTCCTGCCCTATGCGGTGGGTGCCGGGGGTGCTGGTGCGGGCACCGGGTTGGCCGGATCGGCACCCAGGCCGCGCAGCGTCGTTTCGGTCGCCTGGAGCTTTGAAATATCGGGGGCCAGGGTGTCCATCGCGGCGGTCACCGCAGCCTGGTTACCGGAGCTGATGGCGGCCTGAAGTGCCTCCAGCTTGGTGCGGATCGAGGCGGCGTCATCGGCGAGCGCGTTGGTCACGGCATCGAGTGCGGCAAGCGTGTTTTCGGCGGTGGCCATTCTTAACTCCAATTGTTTCAATCGGGATTCATGATCGGTGAGTTCAGTGATGATCGTGGGCAGCGCATTGACGTTGTTCAGAACCACCACCCAATCGGACAGGTTCATTGGATGCTCGACGCAGGGGGTTGCCACGGAGTACTCGGCGCGGGAGGTGGGGCAGGGGGCGCAGCAGCCGGATGCGAATTGGGAATCTGGTGCACCAGAATACTGCCGATCACCGCGGTAACAATCGCTGAAATGCCGGCGGGTGTGGTGAATCCTTTCGCGGCGACCACGGCCTGCGCGGCGGTAGCGGCCAAAGAAACGGCAGCCCAGATAAATTTGTTGTATTTGCTCAACGGGCCACACTCCTATTTATGGTAATTGATGTACAGCGCGACAATCGCGATAAGAATGGTGATGACAGCCCCCGCGAACGCCCAGCTGGCGTGCATGCCGCTACGGTTTCCGCTGGACAATGTTTGCGCTTTGGCGATCTCATCGACTTTGGTCATCACGATGTTGTACTGCGCCATCACCGCATCCCGGTCGATGAACCTATCCATCCGTTTGATCAGTTCCTGGATTCGCTCGGCGTTGCGGTCGATGGCGCCCATCGCCTCATCCCGGGAGATGTGAAACGACACCCGGTCGGTGAGAACCCGCACCTGCTCGGCGTAGCGCAGTCCCGTGCTGTTGATCTCATCACGGGTCATAAACGTCGCGGTCTGATCGGAGAGCTGCTGGCGGAACTCGTTGACCGACTCGAACCGCAGTTCCATGGCCCGCTCGGCTTTGTTGCTGGCCAGGGTGACCGCGGTGAGGGCAGCATCGATGGCCTTGCCTTGCGCGCTGATCGCGGCCTCCAGTGCGCGTTGCTGGGAGTCGAACCGCTGCGCCATCTGGGCCTGCAAGTCGATGTGCCGGTCTTTGTAATACTCCATCAGCGTGGTGGTGGTCCACCCGGTGCTGATTTGCGGGGGCAGATCCCTGGGTTCCAGCGGCACGTGACTACTCCTGCCGTGTCATCCGGGGGACCGTGCACGTGGCGCGGGGCGGCTGGGCCTCCTGCAAGGCGCGCAGAATCGCGAGTGCCCCGAGTGCGTATCCGGCATTCAGCTGGTAAATGGCGTCATCGACCAATCGTTGCTCCGAGAGATTCATACATCGGGTCATATCTCCTATTCGGGAGGTGCAGTGGGTAGTGGCGTGGTGCGGTCGGCCTGTTGCTCGGCGGCCAGCGTGCGCAGCAGACGCAAACCGAAATCGGCGCACCCGTGGCTGATAAACCACACCGCATCCGCCGCTACCCGACGTTCGTAAGAATCCATGGCGCACCGATTCCTTTGGGTGGTTATTCGGTGAGGGTCAGCTCGCCCTGGGTGGCGTGGGTCAGCAGTGGACCGTGCGCATCGGCATCACTGCCGACATTCCGGGCGAGTGCGGCGGACGGGGCCCGCGCTGCGGCGGTGAGCTGGAACTCGTTTCGCTCGCGCAGCACCACGGACACCGAGTCGGGTACGTGCGCACGCACAACCCCGACCTCGGCACTGAACTCCATGGTGCCGGCGATCAGCGACGCCACCTGAGCACCCGAGCCCGCCACGGTGGCGGTGAGAATCGCCGGAGCGTTGTCGTAGTGCAGCATCAGATCGCCGGCCGCGCCGGTAGCGCTAGACCCCAGCAGAGCCGCGTCGAGTGCTGCGGTTACCCCGGCTGCCGCGCCTGCCGCACTGGCTCCGGTCAGCGGGTAGGCGTCGTCGTGCGCCCCGGTCAGCGTGCTCGTGGTGCCGGTTGCGGTGGCCTCGATGAACACCGGGGCACCGTCGAACAGGGCCGACAGATCCCCCGCGCTGGCTACCCCGGATGCACTGACCTGGGGCGCGACGGTAGCCACCACGTCGGCAGTGACACCTGTAGCCGAGCCCGAACCAGCGGTGGCCAGCAGCGCGGACTCAATATCAGCGCTCAGATCAGCTGCGGTGCCGCTACCGGTGGCCTCAATCAGCGTGGGGGAGGCGTCGTAGGCGGTGGTGGCGTCATCGGATTCGCCTGTGCCGGTGGCCTCGGACAGCGGGGATTCAACTTCACTGAAGACGCTGAAAATCAGCCCAAACGGGTTGCCGGTGCCGGTGGCCTCGATGATCGGCTGATCGGTGTCGGTGGCGTAGCCCACGTCAGCCGCGTCGCCCTGGACCTCGGCATCGGCCAGGATGACGGTGGTGTCGAACAGGGCACTGTGATCCTGTGCGATGCCCGAGCCGACCGCCGCGGTGGGAGCGGCCTCAATATCAGCGCTGTTATCGGCTGCGGTACCGGAACCGGTGGCTTCGCTGATCGGGCATTCGAGATCGCTGGACAGGTCGCTGGCCGAACCGGTGCCGGTGGCCTCGGTGAGTGCGGCAGTCTCGTCGTAGGCGGTGGTCAGATCATTGGCGGTACTGGTTGCGGTGGCCGTGGTGAGGGAGGGGGCCGTGCCGGTGGCGTAGGTGACGTCGGTGGCGCTGCCCGAGCCATCGGCGTCGATGAGTGCCGAGGTGACGTCGGTGGTCAGATCGTTGGCCGTGCCGGTGCCGGTGGCCTCGATGAGCGAAAACGCCAGCTCAAACGTGAGATCGGACGCCGTGCCGGTGGCATCCGCATCGGTCAGCGTGGCGCTGGTGCCGGTGGTGCTGGTGGCGCTCAGATCATTGGCGGTGCCGGTGCCATCGGCCTCGGTGAGATAGACATCGGCCTGGAATGCGACCACACCCGCGTTGCCGGTGCCATCGGCGTCGATGAGTGCCGAGTCGCTGGAACCGCTGACGCCTTGCCCGGCGCCCGAGCCGCTGGCTGAGCTGTAACTGGAGTCGCTGGACCCGGCTAGATCCGCAGCGGTGCCGGTGCCGGCGGCTGCCGAGGGGAAGACGCTGGCCGTGATGGTGTTATCGCCGGCCACCCCGGTACCGGCAGCATTGCCGAGCCCGGAATCGCTGGAGCCGGCCAAATCCTGCCCAGCACCGGTTGCGCTGGCGGTGGTGAGGGTGACCGCGTAGTCGTAGTTAGCGGTCAGGTCATTGGCTGCACCACTCGCGCTGGCTGAGCTGAAACTCGAGTCGCTGGAGCCGCTGACGCCTTGCGCGGTGCCAGTGGCGTCCGCATCGGTGGGGAAGACGCTGGCGGTGATGGTGAGATCGGACGCTGCGCCGGCAGCACTCGCGGTGCTGACACTCGAATCACTGGAGCCGGTCAAGTCATTCGCAGCACCACTACTGGCGGCGTTGGTAACGCCCGAATCCGAACTGCCGCCCGGGGCATTCGCGGTACCCGTACCATCGGCATCAGTCGGAAAAACGCTGGCCGTGATGGTCAGGTCATTGGCGGCTGAGGTGGCACTGGCGGAGCTGTAACTCGAATCGCTGGACCCGGCCAGGTCGCTGGCGGCACCGGTTGCGCTGGCCGAAGTAAACGACGCAGAGGTGTCATAAGTAGCGGTCAGATCGGATGCCGCGCCGATACCGTCCGCGTCGGTGAGGTTGCCAATAACATCAACAGATCCGGTCAGATCATTGGCGGTGCCCGCTGCGGTGGCCTCGCGCAGGTATCCTTCGACATAGCCGAAAGGACTGCCCGCCAGCGCGGTCTGGATCTCAAATCCACCGCCGGCATCTTGCGCGGCAGCCGTGGCATCGGCATCGATGAGGGCAGGGCTGGCGTCGCTGGTTGCGGTGAAATCATTGGCGGTACCCGTGGCGGTGGCCTCGGTGATGGCTGCCGAGACATCGGGACTAACACTGGGGAGAGTCCAGCAGGTTGGATAAAACCAGGGCCGCAGAGGATGACCTTGTTTGCGGGGGGCGCCACGGCCGGCGCGGTTTAGACTGCCCACGGCTGCACCCCGTCAGTCTCAGCAGATAGCGTCGTGTGGTGCCACCGCGTTTGTCAGAATCCCCGGCGATCCCTTGAACCGCCACGGCGCCGGGCCCGGATTACCTGTGTTGTTCAGCTGCCAATTGCCGTAGTACATGGTGGGCACATTCGCCACAGAGCTGTTCTGGAAACCGCAGTACCACCAGCTGGCAGTGGATGCGCCATAGTTCTGCCCCGTGACGCTGATCGTATCGGTGACCGTGGTGGTGTCGACATCGGTACCCGCAAAAAAGTTGGCGGACGCGCTACCCACGGATCCACTGGCGGTAAAGGCGAGCTCAATTCGCGTCCATTGTCCGGTGAGTACGGTGATCGCACCCAACGATTGCGTACCGGCATTAAAGTTTTTCAGCACCCACAACACGGGTGCGCTGGAGGTGCGCAGATTGATCTGGAGCTGATCGTTGATGAGACTATTACTGCCGATACCGAATACCGTTTGATCGGCGACCAGTCCGGTAAATGATGTCACATAGATGTAGAACCGCACATAGGTGGTCGTCTGAGTGCCCATCGAGGCATCCCATTGGACGTAAGGATTGTCCGCCGTAGCACCCGAGGACTGCCCGTAGACAAAGGTACTGGTGGGCCGATTGAGCCCAGCTCGGTTTGCGTCAATAAATTGTTGCACCGTACTGGCTGCCGGGTTACCGGTCACATCGAAAGCGTTATCCCCGAACTGCCCGCTATTCGAGGTGGTCAGCGTCGTGGTATCCGGGCCACCGTTGAAATTATTATTAAGGACGGTCATTGCTCAATGTAAAGATTGATGGCCGCGGTGGTGGTGATCGTCGAGGTGCCCCGCAACGCCCGCAACACCGAAATCGGTTGGTAAATCTCCCGCCCAAACGGGTACAAAATGCTGTACATGCCGGGTAGTGGCAGCAGATAGATAGGCAGCTGACCGGCCGCGAAACTCGTAGGCTCAACAGTATCCGCCACTTTGACAGTACCCAGGGTCGCCGCGAGCGATTGATCCGGCCCAATCTTCTGTGGGGTAATCGTCGTGCCGGTTCCGGTCACAGTATAGGTACCCCATTGGATCGTCAGCGCACCAGCCGACGTCGCACCGCTGGTGACTTCCATGCAATAGACGACAAACGGCAGCGAGGCCCCGGTGGGAATCTCGATCATTGTTTTCGCGGTGGCTGCGGTCAGCGACACTGAGCCCGTACTAATACAGTATTGCAGCGCCATCTATTCGCTCTTTTCACTACCGCAGACATGGACGGGGGGCGCCTCTGGGCTGGCTCGTACACACAGACCGATGACCATGCCATTCTCATCAACAGTCGGATAGAGCTGCATGCCGTGCCAGTCGCCCACCGCACCGCATCCCGTGCATTTGTAATTCGCTCCGGCGTGCTGGAGCAGCGGCAAATCATCAATTGGATGTGCCGGATTCTTGAACGGCGTGAACTCACCCATGATCAGTCTCCTGGCATGATTCCGGCGACGGCGCTGAACACGCTGTTGACGGTGAACATTAAATTGCTGTCCGTCTCCATCTTCTGCACAGTCCCGGTCGCCCCACCGACACCATCACCGGGCTGCGGGATCGAGAAGGTAGTGGTACTGATGACCGTGATCACCCAGCTACCATTAGCGGCAGTGTTGACGGTGTGCCCGAGAATCTCCACCACGTCGCCGCTGGTGTAGCCGTGTGCCGCTGCGGTGGTGATGACAATCGGATTCGCGTTAGTCGATGAAGTGATGGCAATAGGGTTAAACCAACTCAACGCCGAGCCAGGATCGGAAGCCACCGCATTGGTGAATGCCGCGAGTGTCGCGGTGGGTGAAGTCAGTACACGGATCGCGAGCAAGCGCCGTTTCGACCACACGGTCGCAGTCATAGCAGCCTGCGCCTCACTGCTGACCTGGACAGCGGCCTTGACCATAGCGAGTTGGATGCGCTGCTGGAATGAGGCATCGGCAATGAGTTGCGCGCCCTGGCCCAACGTGAGTGCCATTCAGTCTCCCCCTTTAGGCGACGATGATTCCGGCGTCCACGGTGCCGCCCAAGTCTTGAGCAAAACCCGTGCTATCAGCATCGGTTACCGTTGCGCTTGTATCTGCGGCGCCACGAGCCCGGGGCAGCGCTGGACCGGGAATAAGAACGGGGGACGGCGAGGGTGCCAGCCATCTCAAGCCCCCGGCACGGCGACGAGACATCGCGTCACCTCACCACGCAATGTGCCAACACGAGCTATTCAGTCCACACGAGATAACTGGTGACCGCGACAATGGCCGGCGCTACGCACTGAACGCCCAGCCCCGCGCCTGCTGTGGCCGGAAAAGCGGGCTCCTGCCCTAGTGGTAATTGCACGACAATCCCGGACGTGGGCGGCACATACCACGTCCGCAAAATAACGCCCACGGTGGGCGCAGTAGTGGCATAAACACCAGGTGATGCGGTGGTCGGCATATACGCGGTGCACAGACTGCCCGGCGCGGAGGAGTCCAGCGGGGTCGCCGCCTGAGTAATCGTGCCGCCGCCCACCGGGGCGACTGTGGTACGGACCAGACGCACAATCACGGGCACCGCTGTAGCTGTGACGCCGTTAAACGTCACGGACAACTCATTAGCGACCATGCGCCGGGTGGTGCCCGTTGAGGCAACATCCAGCACGACGAGTGCGGCTCCTGCACCCAGGTTGATGGCCTCGGATGCCGCCACATAAAGATCAGCCACGGGACGGCTCCTTTTTGATCACCAGAATACGGCGCGTTTTACGGCCTGACTGATAACGCGCGGGCGGATCGGCGTAACCGCTGACAAGGGTGTGAGCTCCAGAGCGATGCCCAACCAAGACAAGCTCGTATTGGTAGCACCTATCGTTTTGGTTCCCACCGCACCCGCGTTGAGGTAGTACCCGCCATAAAATGTGCCGAAGAATGTATCGTTTTGTAGCGTGGCCTGGGTGTAAGAGCCCGCAGTGGCCGTACTGTATGTCAAGACAGTGTTAGCGCCATTGGCATCGGTCATCAGCATGACGATCGCGCTATTAGCCACGGTGGTGGCGATGGTAAACGTCGCTGCGGCGACTGCGCTAGAACTGGCGCTAGCGGTAGCCCCGATACCCGCCACTCCAGTAAAACTATAAGCGGTGTATGACCATTTTGTACTGCCGGTAGACAACGCTTGTGACAGCGTGAATGTCTGGCCAGAGCCGATGGGGGCCGACCACATCTCAGCCGCGAGGATAGCGTTGGAGTCTACTATGGATATCCGCGGAGTATAGGTGTAGCTCCCACCAGAGGGGGTAGCGAAATTCAGGGCGCCGGTCTCAATCCACGAAATGACGAGCAGCATATCGCTGGCATTGACGGTCACTGATTCTGTTTTAGGCGTGGTGGTGCTGATAGCGATAGGCCCGGTCTGCACACCGAAGGCGATAGCCACAGACCACACCCCCGGCCGTCATTGCTCTTGCTAGACTGACCGGCATGCCCGATACGGAATTGCACTATCAACTCTACGAGCTGCGGCATGAAGTACCCTATGGGGTGACGATCAGACTCCCCGACACCGCCATAGCCATCACCCAGTCAGGCCCCGGTCGTGGCTGGCGCGTCGACCACTATCGGGATGACGGCGTGATGCTGGAAAGCTGGATCATTCATCCCGACTGGATACACGGCTACGTCGTCAACTTTAACGAGCACAAAAACTCCTGGCTGTATGCCTCTGTTTGGCTGGAATGGCCGAATAGCGATGCGGCGGAACCAATGGCCATTGCGGTGTACACGTCGGGTGTGCCCTATCTGCCGCCAAGCACTAATCGGTGAGCTGCACGTCCACCACGTAGCGCCGGGTCATGATGCCGGGGGTATCGGGGATGTCCGCGTAGCGCAGCTGAATCACACCAGCGCGCACCGGCCACGGCCGATAGGGAATAATGCTGTAGCTCAAATCGGATGCCTGCGCGCTAGCCTGCGCTCCGGTGGTGGACGGGCTCGTGTCCAGCTGCACCAGCAAATCCAGCGCGCTGGCGTTGACCGTGGCCAGCTGCCCGGAAACATCGGATCCGAATCCCACGCCGGCCGCGGTGGCTGTGGTTAACGCCCCCCCGAGCGCTCCCTCCGGCCAGCCGCCCAGATCAGCTGCCGTGGCGACCGCATTGCTGGCGCTGTACGCCACGTCCACGCTGGCGGTCAAGGTTTGGGCTGCCCCGGTAGCGCTTGCCCCGGTGAGGGTGCCAGCGTCGTCGTGGATGGCGGTGAGGTCACTGGCAGCGCCGCTGGCGTCCGCGTCGATGAGTAGGGGGCTGCCAGGGGTGTTGCTGTTGAGGGTCTGCGCTACCCCGGTGCCGGTGGCGTTGCCCAGTGAGTAGGCATCGTCGTGAGCAGCGCTGACGTCCTGCGCAGCACCTGTAACGCTCGCGGTAGTGAAAGACGGGCCGGCATCGAGGTTGACGCTCAATCCCTGCGCGGCGCCCGAGCCATCGGCATCGGTACAAGTGGCTACGACGTCGAAATTGGCCGCCATGTCGCTGGCAGCACCCGTGGCCGTGGCCGTGGTAAGGGAAGGCCCGGCGTCCAGTTTGACGCTCAGATCATTAGCCGTGCCGGTAGCTGACGCAGCGGTATCTGTAGGCGCGCCGTCATAGTTGGCCGTAAGATCACTCGACGCACCGGCTCCGGTAGCGCTACCGGGGCCGGAGTCCACCTGGCCACCCACGCCGGCTGCCGTGCCCGAGCCATCAGCATCGATGGTGCCGGCATCAATCTGGGTGGTAAGGCTTTGTGCCGCACCCGAGCCGGCCGCCTCAGCAGTTAGCGGCGAGTCACTGGATCCACCGAGGCTCTGTGCGGCCCCGGTGCCGGCCGCCTCCGCAGACAGGAACACGCTGGCCGCGAGGGTGACATCCCAGGCTGTTGAGCTCGTGCTGGCTGTACCAATACCGGCGTCAGCGCCGCCGCCCTGGTCCTGTGCGACACCAATGCCGGTGGCACTGCCAGGCGTGGCCGCGAAATCGTAGTTAGCACTCAGATCGTTGGCAGTACCGGTGCCGCTGGCCGCGGTGTAGCTCGAATCGCTGGATCCGGTGACGTCTTGCGCTGCCCCGGTGGCGGTTGCGGCGGTGAGGGTGCCGCTGGCATCCGCTGAGGCGGTGTGAATCTCCAGGGCGCTGATATTGGAGCTGAATGATCCGGAGGGGGAGGAAACCCCGATGCTCTTGGTAGCGATCGCTCCGGCGTTCAGATAGATGCCCGGGTAATTGGAAATCGTGCCGTTGGTGGTGCCCTCGGCCGTAAACGAGCCCGCATCCGAGGTGATCCAGGTGACCGGGCCACCGCTGTCCGCGTCTTTCAAAATGATGGCAATAGCCGAGTTGGCTGCGCCCGCCGCAATCGTGGTGTTTTCGGTACCGGTGGCAGCATCCGCATAGGCTGCGGTACCGCCGAAAGTGCCATCCGCCCCAGTGAGCCGCAACACGATGCAGCCCCAGACAACCCCGGCGGTGGATGAAACGGTGAGCGTAAACGTTTGCGTCCCCGAGCTGGGCGCCGTGATGATGGCACTGGAGCCATAGGTGGTGTTTTTGTTGACCCGGTTCGTATAGGTCAGCGCTGGGCTGCCCCCGGAGGCGGAGAATGTATTACTTAATCCACCAGAGCAGCACAAGATGACCAGCACGTCGTTTGCGGCGACCGTGACACTGCCCGTTTTGTTTCCGGTGCCGGTCCACGTATCGATGTAGGTTGCCGCAACTGCAATGGCCACGCAGCCCACCTACCCTGTCAGATCCGGCCCCATCCCCGCATTGTGGGACACCACAAAAAATTCACAGGGTAAACAGCATCATCCCGTTCGCCGGGATCACCACGGTGAGCTTACCGCTGGAAACCGCCACCGCTGACCCGAACTGGTTAAAACAGATTCCCTGTTTGGCGACCGGCGTTGCGATGGTGAAATCGTAAATGAACACTCCCTGAATATTGCTCATTGTCGCGGCGGTGCCGCTCACCGGGTTGGTGGCCGTCGTGAATTTCACCTGGGCGGACACCGAGACATCGATGGTGGGCGTCGTGATGTTGACGCCGCCCTGCGCCCACTGGCCCGTTTGGTACACCTGGGGAGTCCCGGTCGCACCGCCGGTCGCCGACCACACTCCGGCGCTGTAGGCGAAGTTAGCGGCGGTCACATTCTGGTCAGGGGTGATGGTGTTGTCATACAACGCCATCGTAATAGTGTGCGTGTCAAGGTCAAAGGCAGCGGTCTGAGTGAAAAGATCCGCGAGAAACTGCCGGGAAACCTTACTTGCTGTCCAGGCCATCGCGGGCCTCCTCTATATCGTCTGCGTCCGCCACTGCGGTATCCGGGTAAGCACAGGTATCAAAAGAACCATCAGGGCGTTCGGTGTAGACGGCGCTCACCGGTCGGCCATTGTCATCGGTGTTGACCCGATTGCGCCCCACATAATCCCCGCGTTCCATCACCACGTGGCGCGTTTTGCTACCCGGGGGTACGAGGGGAACCATAAGCCCAGCCACCGAGGGACACGGATGCAGCGGCATCGAGGCATCAACAGTGCGCGCCGTCGCCGAGCACTTCTCGCATTCCCACATATGGATCACAAGAATCTCTCCCTCAACTCACGCCGATGGCCGGGCCGCCTCAAAATCCACCTCGTACACTTGGTTGACGATGCGCGATTTGTAACCGGTAATCGGGTCCGTCATCTCAGCTTGCACAATGACTAGCGGGCACCGCCAAGCATTTGTCTGGGTGGGGGCCACGTGAATAGACACCCGGTTGGGGAAGTCCTGACCCCCGGCGGTGATCGTGCCCCAGCTAGGATCGGTGGGCGTGGTGTCCCACTCGGACACGATCGGCATGGTCATCCGGTAGCGCCACGTCAGATACAGCGGGCGCCCCAACACGAAACGCTGGTACAACGCGCGCGCCACCGCATGCACGGTAAACCCGGTGACGTTGACCAGGCTGCCCGTGCGCACGTCGCGGATATTGTCGGCCTCGATCCAACAGTCGGTGCCCTGGAGAATAACCCCCTGATTACCGGGAACGGTGGGCATCAGTAATCCCCGATGATCGTAGAAGGCCCGAGTGCAGTGACAATCAAAGAAGTGGGGGAGACCGCGGTCAACGTGCCGGTACCAGAGCCAATCCGCACGATGCTACCTGCGAAATAATCAAGCTCAGCCGCAGTGGTTTTATAGATAACACGCAGGGTGCCGCGATTCTGTTCGGGAGTGATATAGGTACCGATAGCCGCGCACTCGCCCAAAATAGTGCCGCTCACCGAGGTCAACCTTATTTTCATGGACACATCATTACCGGCGGCTGAGGCCACAAAATACAAATTAAAATCCAACTGAAAAACGCTATTGGCGGTCAGCGCCAAAGTCTGAGTATCGATGACAATAGTCTCGATAGTTGCCACTGCGGCACCGGCTGAGGTCTGGCGTTTACCACCAATCACCCCGAGCGCATCCACTGCGGTAGCGAGCGACTGAATGTCAGCGGGAACGTTGGGCGAGGCGGACAACGCCGGATAGGGAAGCCCATACTTGGAGGTGGTAGGCACTCCGTTACCTCCAATTTAGACAGCAAAGGTTACTTGGATGTACGGGGCATAGCCGGTGGTGCCGAAACCGCGCATACCGGTTGACGAGTCGGTGAAATTAAAACTTCCGCCCAGCACCGAGTTAGCATTACTGTTCAGAATGTTGGACATCTGGCTGGTAATATCAAATCCATTCCAACCAGGCACCACCCACAGATTTTTGACATCGAGCCCGCCAAAACCGTTGTTGGGGAATGTTGTGGCAATCGTTGAGTTGGTGCTCCATTTCCAGTTCCAGTCCGCCGGGCTGGATGATGACGCGAAACAGTAGTAGAACATCGCGGCGCTCAGTACCGTGGCGCTCGCCAAATCCGTGCGCATGGTGGCCGCATCGAACGTCCACATATTCGACTCATCGCCAAATGAGCGCCCAGACAGGGACCACGAGTAGATGTTGTTGTCGCCGTCCGGTGAGCCGATGAAATTACCGTTGTGGTCGTACGAGCGGGAACCGGTGGCCCGGTAGATCTTGACGTGAGTCTGGGCACCACTGGCCGGCCCCAACTCGGCGATGCGCAGCCATGACCCGGATTGCAGGATGGCCGGGGTTGCATTCGCGGTGGCCTGTGAGAAACGTAATTGCAGCAACCCGCCCGTGTCCGAGGTGGAAAACCAAGCGGAGGGACGGGCGACCGCGCTGGCGCCGAAACCGAAAATAGTCTGAGTGGTGGCGTCTCCGTACGCGGTAGCCGTATTGAAAATCGGGTAGTCATCGGTGCCGGTGCTCACATCGCCGAATGTGTTCCATTTGCAGGCCATGTTGGGCGGACCGGTCCAACCGAATTTGATATTTGAGCTGCTGGTCGCGTTGTAAAACAGCGTGCCATCGATGCCATACTGGGTATTGTCGTTGAGCAGGAAATTTAGCAGCCCGGCATCGGCCATCGTGGTGGTGTTGGTGACCGGCACATCGCTGCGTAGAGAGCGATACCGGATCGGATCAATAAAGGTCACAGATCTGGAGGAACCCAGGTTACCCATGATGATGTAGCCGCCGGGCACCTTGGCCAGTAGTACCTCGCCCACGGTGAGCCCGTTGGGGGAGCACACCGGTACATTGATGAGCAGTACCGCACCACCCAGCAGTACGGTATTGGCAAAGCTGGTGGCGTCCCAGGTCAGTAGCTCCGCCGCACTCCAGTCCTGGGTGGAGGACGGCAGGCCCGGGATGTTGGTGGGCGCGATGAACTGCCGCGACATCGTAAATGCATCGGTGCCCGGATTGGTCATGGCAGATCCGCCGTGAACAGTACCGCCAGCGCCCGGAAAGACATGGTGTCGCTCGCGCCGCCGGTTATTCTGCCGGCGAAACGCAGGGATTGTCCGGCGCCCACGCCGCCTACATTGGCGAGCGCGTTACCGGCCGCTGAGATCGTACTGGAGGTGCCGGGAATGTTTGTCCAGCTCGCTCCCCCATCGGCACTGGATTGCACCGTCCACGTGAGCGTGGGGGCGCCGCTGATAGCTCCCACGTAGAGCAGCAGCTCCAGATCGGCGATCAGCCAACGGGGATACCGGGTGGCGTATGCGGGGGATGCGTAGTTGCCGACCCCTCGGACAGCGTAGGGCATCGCGACCACCCAGACCACCGAATGCACCCCCGCCGGTAGCGGCATAACACCCCCTCATCAATCCCGGCGTGCCCAGCCGTACTCCACACAATGGTGTAGGGCCATGCTCACCTGAGTCTCGGTGGGTCGGCGCACGTACGGGACGCCGTAGGCCAGTTCCATCAGAAAACGTCCCTCCGAGGCGTAGCGCCCCAACGACGTCGGCGGTGTCTGGAGTAACGGCATTACAACCCCCTATCAGGCCAACACGCCGAGACCCAGCTGGAGACCTTCAGTAGCCAGCGGAATCCGGGTAATAACCTGCGCCGGTTTGTTCACGTTAAGAGGCAGCGTCATCGAGTCCACAATCGCACGTACCGGGTTGGTGTTGGGCCACACGATCACATCGATCGGATCGAACGGCTGGAGCGCCGGGTTAGGGATGGTTTGCAGGGTGAACGTCAGCGGCAACGATCGATAACGCCGCAGCAACGCCTCACCAGCCAGCACGACATCGCCGTCTGTCTGGAGTAGTGGGCTGGAATAGTAGGTGGTAGCCGGGCCGAACACGTGCGGATAGGTGGTGGAGTTCCAGGCCAGCGGACTGGCCGAGTCGGCATTATACGAAATGATGAAATCAGTGATCGAGTTCGGGTCTGTGCCGTACGCGGTCACTATGTTGACGACGTTTGTCCGCTTTGTTGACCGGGTGGCTGAGATGACGTTGCCACCCTTGCCGGCCGCCAGTGTGGCTTTCGGTGTGGAGTAGTCCACCAGCAGGGAGAACACTTCCATGCCGCCATCATTGTTAAATTTGATGGCCGAGTTGTAGATATGGATCAGATCAGCGAGATAGGAATACGTGCTATCCTGCACCAGCTGATCGCCCACGATGACCGTCTTATCCGGATCGTATCCGGTCCACGTGATCGGCACCCGTACGTTGTAATAAGCACCCGGACCTGCCGGCGACACCCCCGGGTATGTCTGCTGCTGCGGAATAGCAATGCCGTTGACCAGGCGCTCAAACACGTCCCGGTGCGTGTTTCTATCATTGATCGGAATTGGCATCTGGACGGAGTTCTGCTGGATCTGCGCGATCCGATCCAGCGCAATGATCTCGATGGGCCCATAGGGTGCGTTATTCTGAGTGACCTGCTCAATCCTATGATAACCGAGCGGCACCAATTCTTTGTCCCCGTTGGCGTATTCCACACCAAGTTTGACGTACAGTTCCGCGCCGTACGGCTGAAAGGCAGTCCAGGGGTCTATAAATCCAGGCACCGCGAGATTGCCGGGCACCGTGACGGTCAATGTGGATTTGACGTCGGTCAAAGAACTGATCGTTAAAGTGCCATCGACCACCGGGATATTGATACCGGTCGGGTTGGTGCCGAATTGTGGCACTGGGTTGCACAAGGTGATCTGGTACGCGGCCCGGTAGCTTCCCTGTACGGCATTAAGGAAACGCTGGCTTACGGGATGCACCCGGGGGCACCCCCTACATCGTCCAGAGCGCGTCAATCGGCTGGCCACGCAGATTCAGGATCGCCTGATAGGTGGCATTCGCGGCCAGTGTCGCAGCGTAGTCCGCATAGTTGGTGAGCAACGCTGCATAGGTGACCAGGTTGCCGACAATCGAGATGTCTGGCATGACCACTTCAGTCAATGGGACTTTGATCAATGCCCGGACGCTGCGGTGCGAGGGCCGCGCGTAGCTGTAGTTGCCCACTGCGCCGTACATGGGTTGAAACGCCACATTCGGCGGCGTGTGCACGAACACCACATTGCCGACCGTGAGCACCAGCTCGATGGCTTGTAGCTCGGCGACGCTATCCGCCCAGACATGCAAGGTGACGGTGCGAGGGGAAGCTACATCCTGGTAGGCGGTGGCGTCGCGCTGGGCGTGGATCGCATAGGTGGCGGTGCGCGCAGTACGGGCGTTGTCCGACCAGTCCACCATGGTGATCGAGCGATTCAGGTAGGGGACTTCGGGCACCTTGAGCCACACCGCGACCATATAAGGCGTAATGGCGGCCACGGTGCGAGTGACATAGGCCGAGGATTGCAAGGCCACCATGACGCCGTAGGAAATCCCTACGCTGCCGCCGGTCACCACGAACGCGCCGGAAGCCACCGGAGCAGCGGTGGGGGTCAGCAGGTAGTCCCAGACCAGCCCCGCGCCGGATCCGAGGCTCGATGAGATGTCACCCAGCTCGATAGCGCCGGCCAGGGTAGCGACTGAGGTCCAGCTGGATTGCCGCCAGCCCAGGTACAGGATCGCATCCCACGCCGCGGTGAAAGCGAACAGGCCCGGATAGGTGATGTTGGCCGCGCTCGGATTCTTTTGGTAGGCACTCGCTGCGGGCACCAGATCCAGATTCCGGAAACACGCGGTCTGCGCAATCACATCAGCGCCGGTCGCACCCGCCGTAATCGTCACAGTCGGCGCGGATTCGGAGGCACTGGCGCGTTTGCCGAACAATCCCCAGTTGTCCTGCTGCGCAATCACTGAGTAACCGGTGGGCACATTGACAGAGCCGGTGCCCGCGTTGCGGATCGCCCCCCACACGAGTAGGAGATCACCCTCGCCCCACGTGCTGCCCTGTCCTGCTGGCAGTGCGGGGGTTACCGAGGCATTGTTGGCAGTGGCTGACGTACCTGCCGCCAGAAAACTGGGTGCACTGATGTCCACCGCAGTGGCGCGATAGTAGTTGGGAACGCCAGCCGAGAACTCATAGTCTGTGACGCTGGCTGCATTCGATACTGCGGCAACCGATGCACCGCCCCGGACCGGTGACCAGTGGACCTGATCAATGCTGCGCTCGAACGTAACGGTATCAACCGATGCTGCTAATGAGGAGACGGTAACGGTAACTGCGGAAAACGTGTCTGAGTAGGTAAGTGTGAGAACTGGAGACAAGACTGCCTCCTAGTTAATGAGCCCGCGGCCCATGCGTGCGAGTACCGCCGTGGCCTGATCGCTGCGCCGAATTTCATGGCTGATGATGTCCCGCAACTCCGACTCGCCGATTTTGACCGTGACAAAGGTGTGGCCCGTGTTGATATTGGGGGTGATGCTGCCCATTCCGGAGCCCATATGCAGCATTTCCGGCCCGTTCTCACCCACCAGATAAGACCGACCACCGAACACCGGACCACCTGCGGCGCGGCCACCGCCGAACAGGTTAGAAAAGAATCCGGTGATGCCGTGCCACAGATTACTAAAGAATCCTCCCCCGCTGCTGGTCGTGGTACCCCCGCTACCGCCGCTGGTGCCACCTGCCCCACCCAGTATGCCGCCCGCCGCGCTACCCACTCCGGTGATCCCAGACAGGACGGGTGCTATGAAACTGAGTAGCTTGGCAAACCAGCCGATGAGTGTAGTCACAATCGGCAGCAGGTCCATGAGGATGGCGGCCATCGACTGGAACAGGGAGAGCAGCGTGGGCAGCATCTTTTCGACCAGCGGGCCGAGCGATGCAAGCCATTTATCAAATGTGGTGATCCACTGCTGAATCGTTGCCACCACAGCGGGTTGTAGCAGGAAATGCACAAGCTGTTCCCGCAAGTTCCCCAGTGTGGTGCCGATGCTGCCGAGCCCGGTATCCAGAATCGGGAAGTACGTGGCGGCCAGCTGGCTGATATCTTTCGAGAACCCGGACCAGAATCCCTGTTCTATAATACCGTAGAGGTTTTTCAACTCCGGTTCGAGAAAACGTATCGCAGCTACCGCGTCTTTCATGGCTGGCGCCATATTACGGGTAGCGCCCACATAGGTGGCCGGATCGGTAGCTGTCAACGCTTGATTAAAACCGGTGAACGCCATCGAGGCCACCGACATCGGATTAACGAGTGCCAGCAGAAACGCCGGCATGATAAACAACACCTTGGCAAATGCGGTAATGCCACCCACCACAGTTTTCAGCAGCGGTTTGAAATTGCCGCCGAGCGCCGAGACAAACGATTTGCCGATGTTGGTAACCATGCTGCCGAGCCGGTCGATCATCCCGAGTGCCTGTTTAGTGCCAGACACCAACCCGGACGCCGAGCCCGCGAAGTTGACCATAATGGTTCGGGTGGTGGAATAGGCCACTGCTGACCCCCGAACTCACGTGTTATGTACGTAGGTATAATGCACGACTATTCGATGCTCGATCATCGGAACAGTAGGATCCTGCTGTTCCAGCTCCCCCGGACGCTGAAAAAACGGATGCGCATGTTTGAAATCCCCCGGGCGTTTCCCGATGTCCATGATCCACGGCTCGAACATCAGATCAGCAGGTCCGCTGCGCCCTCGGTGATAGCTTCCACGTCTTTGGCGATACCCCCGGCCAGATCTGAGGACACCGATCGCGCGGCACTCTGCTGCGCCTCGAACTGGCTGCCCGGCTCAATCGAGTCCCCGCCCTCCAGCTCACCGCCCCCCGATTCCGCCGCCTGCGGGCCCTGTGCGGACGTAGGGGGAGGATTGTCAGCCGCCCAGGCAGCCACGGCCGGAAAAAACCAGGGACCGCTGTGAAACTGTTGCGACGTGTTGTACTCGCTGCCGTAGGCCAGCGCGCTCGCCGGGGTGTCACGGGAACCCACGGGTGCATTGCCGCCCGCGCTCACGGTGTTGGCCGCCTGATCCACGGCCACGGTCTGAGCCACCAGGGCAGCCTGACCACCCGCGCCGATGCCGGCGGCAGCCACCGCGGCCAGCAGGCTGTAATCCGCGTACACGAGATGCGCCGAGAGCGTGCCGGGTGAACTGGTGTCCGTCCAGGAGTTGACTGGCGGCTGCTGCTCGCCGCCCCCTGATCCCCATGGGCTGGCGGTGCCACCGAACGGGCTGGCCGAGGGTGCACCAGGCGTGGGGGCCGGCTCGGCGCTGGCTTGGCTCACCCGATCCGCTTGCGCGCTTGCGGCGTGCGCGAGGGACGGTAGTGCCGCCGAACCGGGATCGCCCAGGCTGCGGGCTGCCGAGGCGGCATCCATCGAGGAACTGTACTGATCATCACCGAGGTTGGGGCCTGGCTGAATACCCTGCAAATGGCTATCCGGCACGTTGGCCTGATTGGTCTGCTGCATCGGGGATCCCAGCGAGTAATCCGGCAGGGTGGCCAGGTCGCTGGCACCTTCCGCGCTGACGTCGCTAAACGACTCACCCTGGCTGCCGTCTGAGCTCCATGCCCCGGCGGTCTGCTGGTCGGTGTAGTCACCGTCGATAGGGTCGGACATCAGCTCACCGTCCTAGCCTGACATCAGCCTGCCCTCGGCATCGGTGTTGGTGCTGGAGCGGAGCATCTCGGCCGCGGTGGTGAGCGTCCGGTAGTCCTGGCGCCACCACGCCTCCGGATCGGTGTTGGTGGCCAGCGCCAGGGAGATCACGAGCCGCGTCAACGACCCGTCCGGGTAGGGTCCGCGCCGCGCCCCGGCAACGATTCCAGCAAGTCCATCACCGCGTCGGCGATACTTTCCGGGGTGACCGTCACACCCATCAAAGCCTTTTCAATAACCGCAGCCAGCTCGATCCGATCGAGTGCGGCAACTGTATTGCTTGCCTTTGGCTGCACAGTGTGGGTATCGGCCCATTCATCCACGGTGGGGGGCAGGGTGCGGAGTCGCTGGCGTTTGATGGCGACATAGACAAGACTGAACAGATCATCGGCTTTGGTGTTCTCGATCAGATTGCGCATGGTGTTGCGGAACCCTTGACGCTCCCAGGCCCGGATGTCCCGCAGATCCACGCTCACCTCATAGGATTCCCCCTCATCGGGAACTACCACAAACACATCATTACCGGTATTACCCAGCATTACGTGGACACCCCCAAAACGGCGATAGTGTAGATCACCGAAGTGGTGCCAGCCGCATTCGCGATCTGCAACAGATCACCCGTGCCGGCGGTTACTACGTAGCCAACCGAATCTGCGGTAGCGGTCATCCACAATGCCGCGCCGCCCGGTCGCAGGGTCGTGGTGTGGGTGGTCGCCCCCATCAGTCCGGTCCACGTGGTGGCGCCACCGCCGATGGTGAGGTTGTTGGTGTTGCCGCCATCAGCAGCGATCATCAGCACCTTGATGCGGGCCAACGTGACAGTGACGCCGAACGGATCTTTCAATGTGCCGGCGAAATCAATGGTCTCATTCGCGCTGGCACCCAGTGTTCTCTTGTCCCACCAGCCCACATCCGCCAAACCAGCACCGGCAGTCAGCGCAGCTCCCACCGCCGTGCTAACACTGCTGGACAGATTCGCGGTGGACGTGCCGGTATTGAGCACGCCCGCCAAGGCCGCCGAAAGCGACACACCCACCTGAGCGGTAGTCAATGACATATCAGATCCTTACCGAGGTGGTGTATAGGTCGGGATACCGAGAATGAGCAGATTGACTGACGTCTCCTCAATCGTGCGGACGTCGCCACCCACCGAGGGGGCCTTGAGCACGCAGTTACCCGCCCACGTCACATGCTGGCCGGCGATATCCGGGTGATGCTCAAGACTAAAAGCGGCCACCGCGCGAGTATTCTGCATGAGGTAATCGCTTAGTCCGCCGCTCCGCCAATCGCTGTAGAATTTGAGCGATAACTGCCAGTCATCATCCGTCTCGGTGCGAAACTCACTCGCCGCACCGCCGTAAGTAAATGTCTTGGTACCGTCCACCGTGTTGTTGTTCAGCATCCAGGATGAGATCTGGAAACCGTACGAAACAGCCGCCAAGGTAAACGTAATGACCTTGAGCCTGTTGCGTAAAACCTGATATCCGGTCGGTGGTGGAATAGTAGAGGTATTCGGCACAGGCGGTGCGGTCATAAGGGCCCCCTAACAATGGACTGGAGGCCCTGGCCCCCGACTATGAGAATGCTCTAATTAGGAGTGCAGCTCAATTTGTACAGTAGTCGTGTAACAGGGGAGCCCACCTTGCGGACTCGGGTAGATGCCAGGCCCGGATGACAGGATCACGCCGGGGGTGCCCACCTCGATAGCGCTACACAACTGCGGCATCATGGCCAACAACGTGTCCTGCGCATATTGATTCATGCTGACCACCAGGTACACATTCCACTGCCCGGTGGTGGGCTGGCCGCCCGCGTTGTAGGTACGCCAAAACAACCGGGGGGGACCGATCACCACGGCCGGCGGAGCAATCGAGACCACCACGTTGGTCAATACCGGCAGGGTGGGCAACGCCAGCGATACCGCATCGGCGATCATCTGAGCGCCCAGTTGGATGGAGGTGAGGGGAGCAGTCACGAGAAACCGCCCGTGATGCCCAACTGAATCAGAATGTCAGGATCAGAGGCCATCACCGTGGCGGTGCCCATGCCGCCCATGTTGACCGTGCCATCCGGGCTGACCCGGCGCACAAACCATCGAGCGGCCAATCGCAGCGCGCCCAGCTGTACGTCCAGTGGGACCGTCCAGGCGCCGTGGTAATCGAGGTCCGGGCGGTGTGCTTCCACCCAGGCTTGTGCGGCGTCCAGCACCCGTTGCATGGCCTCATCGTCGCGTGTGGACAGCGCACTGCGATCTAATGTCTGATCATTTTTAAGTGCTTCCAACGTCAGCCAGCCGGGCATCATTCACCGCCTACACTGAAGCCCATGGACGATCTTTACGTACATTGCTCAGTGCCGTGGCACCAAGAATTACGCGACGGTCACGGCACCTTGGAGATAATCATGCTGCTGATTACTTCGCTGCCGGTTTCGGCGGAGAATCCGGGGCCGGCTTTGACGTGACATCCGTGGTGGTAGTCACCGTAGTACTGCCCCCAGCGGGTGAGGTCGTAGTCTGGCCTGCTGGTTTCGCACTAGTGGCAGGCGGAATGGACACTCCCGGCGCCAGTGGCTCCGCTGCGGGTGGCGGAGGTGGGGAGGGTGCGTCGGTGCGCACCTGGCCGGGCGGCGTGGCACTGCGGCCCTCTGGTGGCCGCTTGCGGGCATCCACAGACTTATCCCCCGGTGTGGAACGCTTCTGCCGAGCCTCCCACGCATCCAGATCGAATCCCTGTGCCTCCAGCACCTTGGTAGCGGCCTTGACACGCTCGTCGTTACCGTGCGCACGGGCATTGCGTAGCTCGGCGAGTGCCTGACGAACCTGGCCCGCACTCTGATAAGCCACGCCCAGCTCCTTATTCTGGGCAACCGCCGTAACCTGAGTTCCGCCTGCATCCAGCTGCCCTGGCCCGGTCTGTGGCTCACGGGTGGGAGTGGCGGGAGTCTTGTCGTCTGCCATTGTCACCACACCTTAGCCCCGAGTACGAAAGTCGCCGTAGGCGTCCCTGTTCCACCGACTGTGACCAATATCTGCGCATATAAAGCGGCACCAACAAAAGCAAAACCAGATGCCTGACCTGTCGCGGTCAACTGGGAGATACCGCTGGCTGTGATCGAGGTCCAGGTCGTGTTGTCCGGTGAGGTCTGCACCACCGCATCGATAGTCTGCGTTGAGCCACCCACTGCGGAAACCACGATAAAGAACTGCACAAAGTTGGCCTGGCCCGGGTTAGACACTTCGCCAGTACCGTACGTACCCGCTCCGCGCGATGCGGAAGGCAGAAGAATATCGCCAAAAACCGGATGCAAAGACATTAGGGTGTCACCTCCCTCTCTGGGAGTCTGAGTGTGCCGTTGGGATTCCAGTCAGCCGGCAACCGGTGACCATAACCCGCGTAAACCGCGCGCATATAGATGGCGAGGCGTTGCTCCTGGGTGCGGGCCACTGAGATCGCGTACATAAGGTCAGACAACGTACGGATCACCGGTACCTCGGCCAACTCGTCATCATCGTCAAACAACGCGCACCCCTTTGCGGATGGGCATCGGGAAGGCGCGCCGGAGGTCGGGGTCCGGCGCGCCTTCCCGATCGATCATGCCGGTAGGGAACCTACAGCGGCCACGATAACTATTAAGATCACGCTAGCAGTAACACCATGATCAGTGATCATGTCTCTGACCTGTCAGAACGTCGGCGTTGTGAGTCCGGTGCCGCCGATCTTTGACATAGCGTTACTGTACCGCGACATGGTATAAGCGAAGTAACCATAGAGCACCAACAGAATGCCGAGATTAGCCGCAGCTGGCTGTTCACACCTGAGAAAAACGGGCGCAGAAGGATCTTCCCATAGGTGACACTCATCCGTGGCTACAATATACATTTCATCCTGATTAGAGTTCGTCGTCGTCAGAATGTTATTGTCCACGACTGCCGCCATGCCATTAGGCATCATTCCGCGATATCCACGGCCATAGATGACGCCATAGTTCTCGCCACCATGATTCTCGCCGATGCCAGGCTGGCCGAATAGCGGCCACTGCGCGGAGAGCTGACTCTGCAACCAATACCAACGCCGCGAGTGCATCAGCACCACATCTGGCCGGGCAAAGCCCAGCAATGCGGCTTCCGAGTTGGCCGCACCCTGCAAAACTTTGGGCCATACCTCAGTACCACTCGGTGAGGCATCGGTGTAGGTAATGGCCTGCGCCACCGCTGACAACCCGGTCACAGACTGCGTGATGAGCGTCGAGTCCAACACACTGGCATAACGGCGGAAAAGGTCGTCCATCACGACTTCCTCAATACCGGTGCCACGTTCCGCTGCCTGCCGGCTGATGGTCTGCTGACCCGCTGCTGTCTGAATGTTGATAGTCAACAGCGTGTCGTCCATGTCCGTATTGGACACTGCGTCAGCCTCATTGGCTTGCAACGCTGCCGAGGATGCGGTGGTAATCCGGGAAATGTTGACCGTCATTCCCGACTCGGGTAGGTCGTGCTTATTACACACATCCGCGAATGGCCTCATGCCCGCGATGGCCGGTGCATAAAGATCAGTCAAATACTGTGGCACGACTAGTCCGGTGAATGCGCCAGTCCCTACCGCGCGTTGCAACTGCGCGCCGGATCGCTCTACCTGCTCCTCATGCATGTGCTGGGAGAGACGCATGCTGGCCTGGTTGTCGTTAAACAAATGCTGGCGGATGACATCCTGGAGGAAAAATGCGCCCTTACGGTCCCAGCCCTTGTGATAAGTTCTCTCCTCGCGGCCTACCCGGGCGACCTCATCGTATTTGGGTTTGGGTGCCCCGGTCGGCGTTACCTGACGAGTGACCTCATCGTTAGCGATCTCCTCGGCCCGCAGCTTTTTCACATTGGCAAGTCGCTGGTTAATGCCATCGATATCAGTCAGTGCCGCATCCCGGGCCAGGAACAACTCATCGACCCGGCTCTGCTCATCAGCAGTCAGATTCGGGCGGCCCTCAGAGCGAGCCTGATTGAGGATTCCCTGGATCTCCAGCTTCATCTTGGTGCGGCGCTTTTTGGCGCTCTCCAGCTCCAGCTCGGTGCCGGCTTCCAATTCATCTATGGTGACAGTCCGCGTCATACCGGCGGCCATCCTTTCGCTTACTCGGTGGACCGCCGGAGATGGCGGATTGAGGATCGCAATACAGCGGCAGCCGCTGCGGGCAAGAAAGGGCCACACACTGTGGCCGATAAATCAAAAGCGTCTAGTTAGTCTTCGGCAGCCAGCAGCGCAGCATGCACCAGGCCGATCGAGCGACCCATCCGCACCGGCTCGACGTCCACCGGGGCCCCGTTGCTGCGTACCGCGTTGGTCTGCTCCAACGGCCGGAAACGCCGGTCCAGAGCGCGCCACGCGGATCGAGCGGCGGCCTCCGGCCAGTCATCAACCTGATCGATCATCCGGCGGGCGCGCTCCCCGATGTGCGTCCGCGGGTTGGCCCCGAAATTGACCGCCGAAACGTCGCCGGCATGCAGGTCCAGCTCCATCAAGGTGAACTCGCTGAAATCAGCCGACCATTGGCCGTCCACCAGCATGGCGGCGAAAGACATCTGATCTACGCACCCGTCACGGATACCGGTGATCAGGTTTCGGACGTCGGTGCGCTCCGGGTTGAGCCACGCCTCGGCCGTCAAGCCCTCCGGGCCACTGGACAGCGACAGGGAGCCGGCCCTGGTCCTCGCCATCGTCAAACCTTCATGATTGACCAAAAACGCTACATCAGGTTGACGCTGAAGGGACGCGCTGAAAGCGTCGCGAGAAACCCGCTCCGTGTAGGGACCGTAAAAATCCCACATCTCATAGGGCGTTTCGGTGACACTCGCCACGCCGGACAGATGAATCCATTCAGCGTTAAGATCTGGAGAATCCCCCGCTGCGGCACGCTCCCAGAATTGTTTGCCCCCGCAGGCGCAGATCACCGAATCCTCGCTGCACGAGCACGCGCGCTTGGCGAGAAACTCTTTTTTGGCGGTCATCGCACTGCGGAATGTGAGAACCCGCGGTGTGTCCACGTCCACCGGCATGCGGCGCCGAGCCCGGCTGATGTCCGCACTACCGGTCCCGTTCATCAGAGCGTCCCGGCGGGCCAGTGCTGCGCTCTCCCGGGAAATCGTCGTATCCATAAAAGCTCCCTTTCGAGCGCACGCCAGCCACGGTGCCGATAGCAACGATTAACTATGAGCTTGCTGATCCGCTGGACGCGGCAGACGGTGTGGATGGCGCGTCATCATCGTCACCATCGGGCTCAGTGTCATTGTCCGGTGGATTAAGAAACCCGGGGGCACCGAAAAACCCTTTTTCTTTTTCCTTGTCTTTCGCCGCGCATTCAGCGCAACAACCGCACCCCCGGCACACGTGCGCACGCCCGGCCGCAGTCATACCTCGCCGGGTCACGCTGCGCATCATCGGTCTACTGGCGCGGCGCATGGCTATGAGCCCAGCTCATCGAACCAATTCATCACGGCGCCCTGGTGCTCCTCCTCGCCGGGCATCTTCTCAGCCTCGCGACCCGCTTCTTTGGCCTCTTTTTCCTCAGTACCGATCAGCTCGGCGGGTGATTCCGGACCGTCCCCGCCGCCGTCCGGGCCTTTTTCGCTCGGTGTGGTGGGTGCGCCCGAGTCATTCGGTGCGGACGTCTCGGCGTCCTGTACATCGGCCAACGTGGCGCGGGACACCACACCCGGCGGGAGAACCACCGTATACCGGTGCACCGGGGCCGCTGCCACTCGCGCAGCCTTGGCGGGGGTAAGGCGTTGCACCGGGACAGTGCCGGCGCGCTGGTGCTTATCCATGGTCTCTAACTCCTGGGGGTTGTCTTTACTCGTCCGGGATTTCTGCCTCATCGAGGCACGGTGCGCCGCCCTGCATCTGATTGAGGTCCACCCAGGCCGCGCCGGGGGCATGTCGGGTAGGGGTCATCGGGATACCTGTGCTGTTGGGTGCTGCGTGCGTGGCATCCTGGAAATCGGCCAACTCGCGATGGACCCGGGAACCGGATACAGCTCTGCGCGCCGGGGCCCCGGTGCTGCGCTGGGTGGGTCGTTTCATGACGGATTGCCTTTCTTGTCGGGGAAATCCACACCCGGGACGGGTGCCGCATCCGGTGGGAATTTGTGCGGTTCGCCCTCGGTGAGATCGCCCGCGCTCGGGGCCGCCTCCGGGGGGTGTGTCAACTCGGGTGTCTGCACCTGGGAAGGGGGAACAGGCGCCGCGTCCGGTGGTTCCATGCCCGGAATCCGATAATCCGGTTTCTGATCATCTGATTCTTTTTCCACGTATCCGCTGGTGGGATCATCGGGATCCGGTTTCGATCCCTCCGGTATATGCAACGGTGCCGGATTGTCCGCGTCGGTCCGTTCCTCATCCGCCGAGCTGTCCTCAGTTTTCGGGTGGGTCGACTGGAGAAAAGGATCATCATCAGAGGGTGTGGTGGGCACGTCGTCACTGTTGGCCAGCGGGGGCGCTTCCACGCCTTGTGCCGCGCGATGCACCGGGGCACCCGGTATAGCTCGAACCACCGGCACCCCGCGCCGGGTCACCCGCCGGGGTACGCGGCTACGCGTAGTGTGTGGCGCCATTAGTCGCCCCCCGATCTCCCACCGCTGGATGGGTCGGCTTAAACGGTTCGGGCTTATCAGGCGACATATCAGGGGGTTTCCCCATCGGCATCGGGCCACGGGTCGGCCAGAACCGCTCGAACTCGGCGATCTGCGCATCCGTCATCGGCGGCAGATCTTCCATCAACCGGGCCTCGGACGGGGCCAGCACCCGGGATTGGATGCGGTGCGCCACCACTTCCGCGCGAGTCGCCGGGTCCATGCGCAACAGCGAGTCGGTGTCGAGACGCACAAACTGCCTGTTAGGCAACAGTTTGTTGAGCGAGTTCTCTCGGCGCCGGATCGCCGGGCCTAGGCTCATAATAAGTAGTTGCAGGTTGCGTTGCACCACATTGGCGTACGTCACGCTACTGCCAGAAATAGCCGCGTCAATCAGATCGGCCGGGCAGTCCAAGAATCGGGCGATCTCGGCCAGCCCGATGCTGCGCGCCTCCAGCCATTCCATGCCGGTCTGTTCGGCCTGGATGAGTTTGTATTCCCAGTCTTTACCGGTGACCAGCACATCGCCGGAGCGAATGCTTTCCTTAGCGCGGGCCTTGATTTCCTCGGCCTGTAAATTGGTCAGAGTCGGCAGCACCGTATTCTGCATATGGCCCCGCGGAATGCCACCACTCGTAAACCAGGAAATGGCGAAATCCTGTATAGAGAGGTGTTCCCCGATGCACCATGCCGCGTACATCAAGGGGGACAGACCTAAATGAAAACCGGGCACCGTGTATTGCTTCTCATGCCAGATCTGATCCGGTCGGTATGATTTACCACGGATCATGTATTCCACAAGTACGTTATCGATGACGTTGACGCTCACCCAGGCCAGAGGCACCAGCTCAATCTCAGCAGGCAGGCCATAACCATTGCGCTGGGTGATGATCCCTATCGTGTTCCCCGCGCGGTCCAGGTCGAATTGCGTTCCCCACATAAACTCCAGATAGTCGACCTCCTGGCCGCCCGGGTTGAGGATCACCGGGGGTGTCTCCACCTTGACGTGGGGCAAACCGTATTGCGCGCGGCGGAACACATCCACCGGCATCGTACTGATCAGGTTAGCGCGCAGCCGCAAACACGCCCACACCGCCGAATGCCGTAGCGCGGATTCTGAGTTAATCATGTGGCCGGGGGCGATCTGCATACCCAGCCGATGCGGTATCACGTCACTGGCAGAAGCACCAGGAAACTCGCCCCAGTACGGTCCCTCGATGTTCGCGGTGCGTTTGAAAAACAGGCCCACAATTCCCGCCTGCCTTTCCAGTTAGCTACTCTTTGGCCAGCCAGGCGAATCGCCACCACGTGCGCACGATCACCGAGGGCACCTGCGGGATGTCTTTCGATCGAGTAACCGGTGGTCGGCCCGGTGGCGCGGGTTGTGTCGCGCCAGCGCGTCCACCGAGCCAGTCCCCGAGCCAGCCGGCGGCCAGCAGCACCGCCCCGGCCATCACCAGAAACCCGGGCCAGCGCACCAGCTCAAATGCGGCGATCCCGAGCCCGGCGGCGATCGCCACCACCGCGGCCAGCTCCAGACACAGGATCACGATCTCGTGCACCAGGGGGGACAGCGTTGGCCGACCCTGGGTGGTGCGGCCCGGATGCAGGTCAGTGACAGCCGTGGTCAATGCACACTCTCCAGCACGTTGTAAGTGGGTGCGGCGTAACGCACCAGGCCGTACAGCGCCTCAGCAACTACCGTGACCGGGGTGATGTCCGCTGCGCTGACCATGCGACCGAACGCCCAGCCACCGTCGCCCACATTGCGCTTACGCGCCGCCCTGATTGCCGAGGTGACGCATTCCTGGCCGAGGTGGCGTAGTTGATCCCGGGTCGACACCGCTTTGAGCAGATGCCCGCACGCCTGGCTCAACTCAGCGCCTTTGATCGGGGTGATGCCGGGATCCCCGGTGGGGGTGACCCCGATGCCGGCTTTGATCAGTGCGGGCAGTAGCGCGCCGGCCGGTCCGGAGGTGTCCACCATCCAGAGGGTGGGGCCCCACACCGCGTCCAGTTCTTTCGCGCGGGACACCATCCAGTCGATGCCCCGGCGGTGATCCAGCTGCCCGTCTTTGTTGGTGATCTCCACATGAGGGATCCGGTCGGCGCGATAGCCGGCGACCCCGATGGCCCCGCTGGTCAGTCCCTCGGCCACGTCCAACGCGAACACGAGCCCGCCGCGGGGTTGGCTGTCCGGATCCACCAGGGACAGCCAGGCGCCCAGGTGGATGATCGCCATGCCGCCCGGGTCATCCCAGGCGCAGAGCACCTCGCGGTCAAACTCGGCGGCATCCATGCTGCGCAGTGCGCGGCGCATCGTGTTGAAAGTGACTCGATCGCCCAATGCGGGGTTGGCCTGCGCCCAGGCTATGGGCATCTGCCGCACGTAATCGGGTGCGTCGTGGAAAGCGTCATCTACTGACCACTCATAGTAGGCCAGTTCCGGCTCTTGATTGATGCCGCGCATCCGAACCTGACGCAGTGCGGTGGAATTCGCCATGCCCGCCATCGACACGTACCATATCTGCCAATTACTGCGGGCAAACATAATAGGCATCATGGCGCCGACCATTTCATTGGTAAGCGCGAAAGCCTCATCGAAAAATATGATGTCATATCCGGCCCAACCACGGGCCGCAGAGGATGTGCGAGCAACAAAATCTATTCGAGCGCCGTTTTTGAGGCTGATGCTCTGTTCCTCATTGCTCATGCGGATCTGTTTAACCTCTTGATCGAGGCCCGGCACCGACTCGATGCGCCACTGGATGCGCTCGCGGATCTTGCGGCTGGTGGCCATGAGGTGCGAGGTGTAGACCATTTTGTACTGCCGTAGAAACAGCCCGTTGAGGGTGGCGATCTCCACACAGGCGCCTTTGCCGCTCTGTCTGCCCACCACCAGACCGACCTCGGGGGCCGTCCAGTTGCCTTGCTCATCCATACCCAGTGCACCGTCCAGCACCCGGCGCTGCCACGGGTCGGCAATCAATCCGGAGAGCTCGGCCAGCTCACAGGCTTCCGGGCCGGATGTCTTGAGGTAGGGGGGCACCAGTTCAATTCGCGGTGCCTGGTCACCCCGCAGATTCGCCCATCTGTCGGCGCCTGCGCTCGCGGAGTTCATCAAGTGGACTCCGTTCCGGCATGACGTCCGGTGCCGGCGGCATCCTCAGCCGTTCCCAGCGGTCGGTGAGCTTGCGCAGATCGGCCAGCGCAAGGCGTACCTGGGACGCGGCCGGGTTATGACCCTCATCGAACCGCTGGGCGCAGCGCCGGCCCATCTCGATGAGACCGCACGCACTGTTGCGCACATCCGGGGGGAGCTGGGCTACCTCGCGCTCGAAAGCATCTGCCAGACTATCGTCCATGATCCCGTCACTCCTGTTGCATATTCCCGGCCTCACCGCCATGCAACGCCCGCCGCAACACGTCTGCCACCCGCCCGAGAAAGGTAGCGAGGGGGAACTGTGGCGATGTTTCTGCGGATATCGCTGGCGTTGCGCGCGACCCAATTCATGGACCACCAACCGCGGCGCTGTTGTGTTTCCCGCAGAATGGCGCAGGTATCGTTGGCCTTGGCCTAGACTTCCCTGACTTTATAAACGGTTTACCCTAGTTTACGTATCTTTTGCCAACTTGGCGATCAGTTCATCCTGCGCAAACAAATGTGCCTGAAGTTGCAAAGACTCGTGCAACAATGCTTCTGCATCATTAAACGTATCTAAAGCTCGCTTATCCGCTGCCGATGCCTGAACGGACTGACCCACCAAAATGATTGACAGCAGGACCAATTGCAGGAAAGTCTGAGCGATCCACTGCACGATACCGAGCACACCCTGATGAATAGCCCCCGGTAAACCCACCAACGCAATGGCACCGAACAGATACGCGCAGGTCATGGAGCCCACGAAACCTGTAATCTTCACCGCCAACCGAGCATTACACCTCGCATAAGCGGTAGAGGTGTCGTACTGGTCATTTACCCGCGCCGGGTCTCGGTGCCGGCGTCGAGCGCGCTGCGGGTGCGGCGTGTAGGTAAAGAGACTCATCCGTATCCTGTCCCCCGGGCGCTCGTTAACGCTCCATGAGATTCCCCCGCGAGCACGCTGATTATCACCCCGACATCATTGGACCGCTGCGCGTCATCGAGTTTTCCCGGCTCGGTGATGAAGTCTATCTCGACTACACGGGCGCCGCACTCTATCCGGAGTCACTGGTCATGGATCACTTGTGGGATCTGCGCGGTAACGTATATGGCAATCCGCATTCCGACTCACCGGCCAGCCAACGCGCTACCGAGATAATGTCCACGGCACGCGCTGCGGTACTGCGATTCTTTAACGCCGACCCCGATGAATACACCGTGGTATTCACCGCGAATGCCACAGCGGCCATGCAACTGGTGGGCTTATCATATCCGTTCCAGCCAGACAGTCTGTTTCTCTACACCGCCGATGTACACAATTCGGCGCTCGGGTTGCGGGAACTAGCTCGGGACATCAAATGCACGGTAGGTTACCTGCCGCTGCAATCGGATCTGCGGGTCTCCGATACCGAGGCGATGCTGACCCTCAACTCCCATGCGGGTGGGCTGTTCACATACCCGGCGCAATGCAATTTCAGCGGAGTACACCATCCCCTGTCGTGGATCAACGCGGCACACAATCTGGGCTGGCGGGTGCTGCTGGACGCTGCTGCGTTCGTGCCCACCAACCCGCTGGATCTGCGCAGGTTCCCGGCTGATTACGTCGCGGTCAGCTTTTATAAGATCTTCGGTTATCCCAGCGGCATCGGGGCTCTGATCGCTCGTCGCGAGGCGCTGGAGGAGTTGCAGCAACCCTGGCACGCCGGGGGCAGCACCCGGGCCGCCTCGGTGGCCGGCGACTGGTACCACCTGGCCGCTGGAGCGGACGCGTTCGAGCACGGCACCGTCAACTATCTGGCCGCCGCCGCCGTCACGCGAGGGCTGGAGTACATCAGCGCACTCGGGCTGGCCCAGATCCATGACCGGGTGCAGCTGTTGACCGGCTGGACGCTGGCTGAGCTGGCGAACCTGCATCACAAGGGGGGCGAGCCCCTCATCCGGCTCTACGGTCCGCTCGGGATCGAGCAACGCGGGGCTGCCATCACTTTTAATCTGCTCGATCCCTCCGGCGCACCGGTTGACGAGCGGATCGTGGCAGCCCGGGCGCGCGAGCAGCACATCTCGCTGCGCACTGGATGCTTCTGTGCGCCCGGTGCCGCCGAGACGGCGTTTGCGCTCGATCCGGCCGATCTGGTGGCCGCGGGGGAGCTGCCGGCGGACGCGCCCATGGACGCCTATCTGGACACCCTGGGCATGCCCACCGGGGGCGCCATCCGGATCAGCTACGGGCTGGCCAGCAACGCCGCAGACGCCGAGCGTTTTCTGGAGTTCGCAGCCACGTTCGCCGATGCGCGGCCAAGCGAGGACAACCTACCGGCCCGAGTACATTGCTAAGTCGTGTCGCTCGGGTGGGGCTTCCTGGTGGCCGGTGGCCTGACCACGCTGGTGCTCGTGCTGCGGTGCTGGTGAGATCTAGCGGGTGCACACCACCGTGTAGCCGGCATCGTTGAGCACCCGCAACACATGCCAGGCCAGATCCGCGCTGATGCCATGTGTCAACGTATTTTTGCTAACGCCCTCGGTCAGCGCGCGAACCACGTCATCTGAGTCGGCGGCTTTCGTCATCCCGTCCACCGTTCCCTCCCATCGGCGTGCCGGATACGCAGGCCGAATCCAGTATGCGTGACTGGCGCGCTCACCCGCTCCGTGATCGGTCCCGGGGTCTCACCCTCTGGCTGAGGTTTAGGCTTGCCCTCCGGTTTGGGCTCGAGGGCAACCGGTACCGGAGGTGGCGCCGAGTTACCCAGCACCTCCAGCGACACCGGGACAAGCCCGAACAATGACAGGGTGATTTTCATCAGACCACCAGCACGGCAAAACAGAATGCCAGGATAAAGAGCACCACGGCCAAGATAATCGATATCATGGATGGTGTCGGACCCGGCAACAAATGTGCTGCGGCGAAAAACACCAACCCCAGCGCGATAAGCGCCGGATAAAGCGCAGCGTGCATGCTCACCGCCTCCTAACCGAATATCCCGTGCAGAATGCCCAGCATAGCTGCGGTGAATAGCACGAAAACAAGAATCAAGAGCATCGCCTGGCACAACTCACGGCACCAGTCAAACCAGCGCGACTCCATCAGTCTTGATCAAACGGCGCAACGTTGGTGTCCGACTCCGGATCATTGTCACCGCCGTCAAACTTCCCACGATCAACATCTGGCGCTGCGCCACTGTCATCCGCGTCGCGAACCACGCCGGGTCGCCGCACCGCCCGACCAAGCACCCCACGGCGCCCTGGGGGCACCGCACTACGCCTGCTAGCACCCGGACGCATTCGCGCCACCTCCTGCTGCATCGTCGTCGCCGTCATCGTCGCGGGTCACCTGCGGAGTGGCATCGGCAGCCGCCTCATCCGCCCGAGTCGTCCACTGGCCACCGCGGATAGGCCGCCGGGTATGCAGCGGCACCGCACTGCGCAGACTACGCACACCGGTCCGTTTCATCAGTCATCATCATCCTTTTTTGGAATGGTGTCGTTATCGTGGTCGGTGTCGTCGTCCTTTTTCTCGTCTTCGGCGCGAGCCTCCAGGGCCTCTTTACCGTCTTTGTGCTCGTCGCTCTGTTTCGGATCTTTATCTTTATCGTCACTGTCGTCATCGGCACGGCGGACCGGAATGCTCACCGGGGCACTACGGGTTGTCTGCACCGCTGGCGACTGGCGCGTCACAACGCGCGGAATCGCATTACGACTGACTGCTGTTGTTCGTTTCATGTCGTCCCCTAAAGCTAATCGTGACCACCGGGTGGACTTATAGCGCGTACTCGGCGGCATGGTCGGCATCCCGCGGATAGTCATGCACTACTCGCTGAGCTGGCCCGGCCGATGTTGACTTCCGCAGCGGGTGTCCCCAGTGGGTGTTCCGCCTTCTCCTGCATCAACAGGTGCGCCTGATGTGTATCCCCATGCGCATCCGGGTAACGGGTGACGATGCTGCGGCGCTGCTGACGCCCGGTGGATCGCCTCATGCTGATGCCTCCTGCCAGTTATCGCCGATACCAAACATGACCGCCTGAGCCAAGCCCAACCAACCCGCGCTCGGCAACGTCATGTGCTCGCCGTTGATGACGAGTGCCTCCAGCTCAGCCCGGCTGATGTGCAGCTCGGTAACCAGCACGCCGGCCACGTAGTCGAGGGTCGCGGCGGACGGGGCCCGGGACAACCGATAGCGGTACAGCCGCCGGAGCAGCTCGATCGGCTCGCCCAGATAGGTCAGGCCAGCGTAATTGCGCTCCGGAGCGAACCCCCAGGGCACCAGCACGACCGCCCAGCGGCCGGAACTCTCCGCCGAACCGTAGAGGGCCTGGCACTGGCCGGCGTGGCGCGCATCCGGCTCATTGGCATACAGCGCGCGCATCTGGCTCTGGGCCGAGTCCTCTGAATCGTGGCACGCGATGATCTCACCAGAGCCACTCTTGATGACGGCCCACGGTTTCGCTGGCGGACAGTCGTCGGACCGCTCCACTTTCCACGGCATCGCTTTAGTCTCCGCCCACCGGGGCACCAGGGCCAGCGCACAAGCCAAAACAATCTTTAAGACCCATGGACCCTAAAATGGTGTCGTCCTGTTTAATCTCGCTTCCTTCGGCAAGCTCGCCCTCTTCTTTCCGACCTTTCGGCTCATCAAAACCGAATTTAGTAATCGAGGCGCCCGTGCTCGGTAACTGGCGTGCCATGCCACGTCGGGGCGCACCCAGTGATGCTCGAGAAGTACTACGCCGCATGGACATCACCCACTACCATCAGGATTGTGATCGCCGTGGCCGATGTAATACGCGAGACTCGGATCGGATTCTTTCATCGCCTCCGGATCCTCCGCATATTTGGCGTCCAGCATGTCCGCGTTGGAATTAGGATCCGGCGGAGGTGACAAACCCATATCCTGAGCCGCATCACGGCACAACTGTCCCCGAGAGCCGGCCCGCTCCGGATCCTCACCATTGCCCCGGTCATCGTGGGCCTCACCGTTCGGTCCGGTAGAGGGCACCGATCCGGGGGGCGCGTCCGCGTCATCGTCCACCCAGAACTTATCGCCCCGGCGCAGCGCGACACGCACAACAGGGCGCCCGGTAGAGGTTCGACGCATTCCGGGTATCGCGGTGGTCCGTCTCATGAGGGCTCCCTTTTAATACCAGCTGTTGAGTGGGTCATCGCCCTTGGACTCCTCGCCCGCAAGCTCGTCACCGCTGCCCATGGTGCCAGGGGACACATCCGACTCGAATGGCTCGTCTGATTCGCCAAAAGCGTTATATGTGCGCCGCACCCGGACATCCTGTACTCGCCGGCTGACCAAACCCAGCGCCCGGTTTCTGGCAACATTGTTTCGGCGCATCTAGTCCTCGATCCTCACGACTCGGTAACGCTCCGCTGATTCGGCGAACACCCCGGACGCATTTGTATTACTCAAACTGATGCACAGCACATCATCAGCTAAGCGTGCGTAGACCTGGCCCACAAACACACCGTTACGAAAATGCGCCTCACCAAACCCGTACTCATCCAACCATTCACTCAAGATGCTCACGGCTACCAGCTGCGGGACGCGAGGCCCCGGGTCTCCCAGATCGGGCGGACGCGCCGGGTCGGATGCCAACCCAGCCTGCGGCGCAGATCATTCGACAGCCGCACATTGCAGCCGAAATGACAGGGGGTGTGATTCGCCGGGTCCATGGGGTCGCCGCCGATCCACAACTCGACAATGTGGTGCACGGTCGGGGCCATCGGATGCCGCGGGTTGATCTTACGCAGGCCGTAGTCGATGCGACCCCCGCAGCCATAACAGGGCGTGGCATTGAGCTCGCCGGCCTCCAGACAGGCATTCTGCGCTTTGTACCAGCGGTGACCTTTGCGCCCGGCCGAGGGATACGCGGTAGCCATTGCGCACCCCCGGGTAAGTCCAAGATCATTTTGAACCGCACAATTTTAGTCCAGAGATTTTAAGGCATAGGGATAGCACATCCTCGATCGCGAACTCTAAAAAAACGAAAACATTTAACGCCCGCGTCGCGATCATGAAACAAAGTATTATCCCCACCGCGCTCATTACCCTATGTAATGTCACCCTGAGTAGCAGTGGAAAGAGTCACGAAACGTAACTACCCACGTTTGGTAATTGGTTTTCCAGCCCAGCTTGCTAGCGCACCGCTGCTGCGGCCATGTCACGTAGCGTCATCAGGGCCAGAGTCGTAGCTGGTGGTGCTCTCAGTATCCAGGTGGTTGTGATCTGCGGAGTTGCCCGAGTTGGACACACCAGGCACCTGTACCTGGTCGGCAGCGTCGTTGGTGAAGCTGTAGCTGAACTCGCGGCGCGCCATGGGGCGCCCATCACCCAGCAGTAGCGCCGCAGCAGCGGCACCAGCACCCAGGCCGGCTGACTGCCAGTCCACCGACTCCTGCTCATGCGTACCAGGACGCGCCTCGCCGGTACGGCCCGCGGCGACTGCTGCTGACGCGCTCGGCAGCGTGGGATCGACGTCACTAGGTGTGGTCGGTGGGTGTCCGCCGCGCCGCATCGGCGTGCGCACGGTGGATCGGTTTGCCCGGGTGTATCGCATTGCGATCACGCCTTTCCGCTGTATGACTATGCAGCGCGCAGTGCGCACCCCACCAGGAATCCACGATACTGTAGACATATCGTGTGCTAGAATTTGTCACATGGAGATCCTCCCGGCACCCATGCCGGACCACGAAACCACGCGCCTGTCCACCATTGAGACCGCGGCTAAAGCTCTACTCAATTCAGACCTAGCCGAGAACAGCCGCCGAGCGTTCGCCACCGACTGGCGCCACTGGCAACAATTTTGCGCAAACGAAAACATCGACCCGCTATGCGTATCCTCTGGCCTGCTGGTTGCGTTCGTAACCTGTCTTGCACACGACACGCCAGCCCGCAAAGCTCAATCGCCCGCCACTCTCCAGAGACGGCTAGCAGGAGTACTGCACGGATGGAAGCAAGCCGGGTGCACCATTCCACACGCAATTAGCGCCGACGCGCTCCGCATCATCCGCTCCTACGAGCGAAACCTACGTCGAGAAAACCTCCCCACCGGACGCGGTAGCGCTCCGGCGATCACCATTGATGACCTACGCAAAATCTCTGCGACTTGTCCCAGCTCACTCGCGGGGATGCGCGACCGAGCATTAATTTTGCTTGGTTTCGCTATCGGAGCTCGCAGATCTGAGTTGGCCGCGCTGCTCGTCACCGATATCAAAGTCACAGACGAGGGATTAGTCGTAACCCTCCGAGACTCCAAAACCGGATATCGACAACCCCACGTACTGCCTGGCACCGATGGGCTGACCTGTCCCGTACGCGCCTGGCTAGCTTGGCGCTTCGCTGCGGAGCTTACTGAAGGGTCTGCATTTTGGATGGTGAACAAACACGGAGATCTTGTCCGACCACTGACCCCGCAGGCAGTCGGCAACATCGTCACTCAAGCGGGCAACCGGGCAGGATGCGCCGCGCGGTTCACTGGGCACTCGCTACGAGCTGGACTGGCCACCGAGGCGCGCAAGGCCGGGCACGACCGCTGGGCCATCGCAGACCAGGGCGGATGGCAACGCAACTCAGCCGTGCTCGACAGGTACATACAGATCGTAGATCGCTGGTCCGACAACGCACTCAAGGGGATAGGTCTCTAAGTTCAGTCGCGCGGCGGCTGGTGCTAGCATGCCCGCCGAGCGGTAGGAGTCCGCTCGCAGTGAACAGCAGTGGAAGTGGTGACGGCCACCTCAGTGGCAGCAGGCCAGGGCTGTATGGATGCGCCCATGTCAACGGCGCTACCGGGAAGGCCCTGGCCTTTCCCATGGGCGTGCGCACGCGACCGAGAGAGAATCTACGGGGCGAAGCACTCACCCGCGCTGATCAGCAACGATGCACTGACTAAATGTCCAGCAGGTCCACGCAGTTGGCCAGGTTGACCAGGCCGGATCCCCCGCAGTTGGTGAACTCGTGATGGTGGCTGTTTTCGGTGATCGGGCCACTGTTGGTGGTGTCGGCAGCCGCGTACGCTGCACCGCCCAGCATGAGGCCAGCCACCAGGGCAGCACTCAGCAAAATCCTCATCGGTGTCACCCTTCAGTCGCGGACCGTCGAATTGATCGGAACGGATAAGATCAGTACCCCGCGCCCAGTGCGGAATCACGCAACCGGGGCAGAAGGCGCCGCGGAAACGGGCGGAGTGACCGGTATCGGCATCGTCGTCACTACCGGGGCCGGCATCGGGGTTGGGCTCGCGGTGGCTTTAATCGCCGCATGGCTGGCGGTAATGGTGGCCAGCTGTCCGGCGCCGCTCACATGCGCTTTGAATCCGCTCACCGTACCCGCGATCGTGGTCTGCGCCGGGTCCATGCCAAGACTGCGGCAGGCGGCGATGAAATTCTCCAGATCGGCCAGCGTGAGCGCGCCAGAATCGCTGCCCTCAGACAAGCTGCGCATCTGACTCACCGGCCGAAATGCACATTGATGCTCGGCATGACGTCACTGAGGAAACTTTCTTCCTCATGCGTACCGGGTGCAGCCTCATCCTCGCGCGCTTTGATTTTAAGCGCCTCGGTGGGCGTAGTGGGCGCATGCCCCGAGCTTCCGGCACTACCGCGAGCAGTCGATGACACACCGCGTCGCCCGGCAACACCCGATGATCTGCGCATAGGGAGATCCCCCCTGTTTCTCGATTGATGGGAGTTCAGAGGATGGATGTCGCCGGGCGCGGGCGCGCTCAGTGCTCGATCAGTCGTCCCAGCACCAGCGATTCTCCCAGCAGAACCGGCGCCAGTTCCAGCAGCACTGGTAATGCCCGCGGTGGTGCTGCGGCCGGCGCCAGCGGTCATCACGGTCGTGGTCGTGATCGTTGCGCCCGCCGAGCGAGTTCAGGCCCATAGTGAAGGCGTCAGAAACCTGCATCGTGCGACTCTCCCCGTCGTAGGTTGCGTGCCACGTCGAGTATCGCGCGAGCACCGCTGACAGTTACCTGCGTTCCAGCTCTATGTCAGCTGGTGGCGAACCACCCTCACGGCAAACGTGTGACCTGCGTCACAAAAGCACCTGGGCAGGTATCAACAGAGTGGACAACACCATCAACCACAACAGCAACTCAGCCGTGACCACCAGCAGACCCAACGCAAGCACCCGGCACACCCACACGTCACACACCCCCGCCGCTCGCTCGCTACAGGGGTTTGCGCCGCTGGTCAGGGACCACTACGCCGGCGAAATCAAGATCAGATGAGGGATCGCTCAGCCAGTCAGAAGTGACAACACTTCGATCCTGGCTTCCCATTAGGTCAACGCCTCGATATGAGCCAGCAAAGCTAGCCCCGGCCGGAACCACTCACAACGCGCACCTAAGAACTCAGCAAACTGATCATGACGCTGCGTCTCAAGTTCCTCGGTGCCAGGCTCGGTAGCCAGCAACACTGCATCGGGCGGATACGCCTTAAGTCGTTGATCTATCCGGCGAGTATGGCCAATCTTGATCAAATCACCTACACGCAGGTAGTAGACCACACCCGGACAGGATGCACGTGCCACTTCTTGCAGTGCCAAAGTCGCTGAACGTAACTCCACACTACCCATGAACGCACTGACATTCTGATTAACAAACTCAACGACGTGCGCCAGATGCACAACACACAAGGGAACGGGGCATGAAGCAATCGGAGCCTTCCGGCACCGTGAACCAGCCGGGCCACGGTACGCACACGGGGGACAGGACTCCTGAGTTAAGGCCATCCTCCGTTCGGTGCTGGTCAAAGTCAAGGACTGCGCGCCTTGCGTCTTCGGTCGTAGCTTGCTTGCACCTGCTCGAACTCCCACCGCCGGAGGTGCAGCGGGCCGTGTTTCGTCCAGCCGTCTTCGTGCGCCCATCGCCGCAACGTCCCCTGGGGCACCCGAAACAGCTGGGAGGCTTCGGCCGTCGTCACCAACACTCTGTGTAAACAGACGCAGCTGACCGAGGGGACGTTGCTTGCCCAACTCAATCACTTCAGCAAGATCCACCAGCCAAGCTCTCCCCGGGCCATGAACCCGCCGCACGTGCGTAAGGCGATCTTGAGCGACCCACCGCCGGAGAGTGTCAAAAGGAACCCCAGTCACACGTGATGCCTCTTTTAGCGTGACGCGGCGTGACTGCGTAGACTCACTCATGGTCTGGCCTGCTCTCTCAGGTCGGACTACGGCCCCGGCGGTGTTCCCAGGCACCACGGGGCCCTTCTCATGATCAGTGTACACCGCAAAAGCGCAGCTCTGAATACACAAGGGGTTACGGGATCTTTTTATCGCTGCGAGGCAATCGTCCGCGGGCGCCGCGCAGCCCGGCCAGCTCACTCACCTGTTGCGGATCCACCAGCCACGCCCTCCCCCGGCGCCGCGCCGTCAACCGCTGATCCTCGATCCAACGGCGAATCGTACGTGCTGGGACGGCTGTCAACCGTGATGCCTCACGCACCGTCTCCAGCGACATGCCCAGCGTAACGACACCCTGGCCCCCCGGTTACGCTGCACTATGCGGTGGTGGAATGGCACGTGATTTCAGCTGATCTTTAAGCCGCAGCATGCGCCGGCCCACCTCGTACCATGATTCTGTCAGCCACGGATCGGTGTGACGTCGGCATTCCACGTTGCGGCACCGCAGCACCGCCGGGTCAATCCCGATGCGAGTAGGTATCCACGCCCACACCTCACCAAGACAATGGCGATTATCGCGAATCTCCGGACACGCGCCCACCAGGAATGATGTACGTGAGGCCGGGCGGTCAATCACCACCCGAGCACGGCACACCACCCGGTCAATCTGCTCATAGGCAGCGCCGGCATCCTCCAGCGCCCGCAGCCAGTCGATCCGCATGGCCAACCAATGCGCCACCGCGGGCACCGTGTTGGGCACGCTCCACACCGAGGCGCGAGCCAGTGCCACCTTGCCGGCCCACCGACCGAGCACCGCAACCATCTCGATACCGGCGCGGGTGGCCGTCTCCGCATAAGGCAACCCACACTCACCACCGCGAGCCAGCGCAACACTCAAATCATCCCAGCGGGCCTGCGTCATCCCCAGCTCGTGATACAAATCACCCACCGCGGCCAGATGATCCGCCAATCGATCCCCGCAGCTGGGAC
>Ga0070717_10000067_pt1 | contig 86469 bp, 89 predicted proteins | sample LARL113metaG_FD_71366 | JGI IMG/M metagenome (GOLD analysis project Ga0070717, IMG submission 71366) | Corn, switchgrass and miscanthus rhizosphere microbial communities from Kellogg Biological Station, Michigan, USA - LAR L11-3 metaG | ecosystem: Host-associated > Plants > Roots > Rhizosphere ...
GCAGGAGCTGCGCAAGATGCAGCAGGAGGGGCAGTTCGAGCAGATGCCGAAGAAGGAGGCGAAGCGTCTCCAGGACGAGCTCGACCGGTTGATGTTCCACTTCGACGGCATCGCCGACATGAAGAGGCTGCCGGGTGCGCTCTACGTGGTCGACCCGCGCAAGGAGCACATCGCGGTGACTGAGGCGAATCGCCTGAAGATCCCCGTGGTCGCCATCACGGACTCCAACTGCGACCCGGACCTGATCACCTACGTGATCCCCGGCAACGACGACGCGATCCGCGCGGTCAAGCTCTTGACCGGAAAGATCGCCGACGCGTGCCAGGAAGGGCGCCAGGAGGCCGCGGCTCGCGGCGAGATCCTGCCGGAGGTCGAGGATCGCGAATTTCTCGAGACGCCTCGCTACGAGGAGATCGAGGAGTACCTGGAGGACGAGGAGGACTACCTCCCGACCGTGTCGGAAGAGGAGTTCATCGGACACACCGTCGACGACGAGGAGGCCCGCTGATGGCGGTCGGAATGGATCGGACAGAGCTCATCCGCAAGCTCAGAGAGATGTCGGGCGCCGGAATGATGGACTGCAAGAACGCACTCGAGGAGGCCGGTTGGGACATCGACAAGGCCTTCACGATCCTGCGGGAGCGGGGAGTGGCGAAGGCTGCGAAGCGTGCCGACCGCGTCACGGGTCAGGGTGTGGTGGAGTCGTACCTCCACAGCACCTCGCCCGACTATCCGCCGCAGCTCGGCGTTCTGATCGAGGTCAACTGCGAGACCGACTTCGTGGCGAAGGGCGCGGACTTCCGCAAGCTCGCGAAGGAGCTGGCGCTCCAGGTTGCAGGTTTCGGAGCGCGGTGGGTTTCGCGCGAGGACGTGCCCGACGACGTCCTGGTGACCGAGCGCGAGGTCTACGAGGCCAAGGCGCGACAGGACGGCAAGCCGGAGCAGGTGATCCCGCGCATCGTCGAGGGACAGGTCGAGGATTTCCTCAAGCACAGCTGCTTGCTGGAGCAGGAATACTTCCGCGAGCCGGGCCGCACGGTGCAGCAGCTCATCGCGGAAAACATCTCCAAGCTCCAGGAGAACATCACTGTGCGCCGCTTCGCGCGCTTTAACATCAGAGAGAACTGAGCCAGCTACGCCGGGCGCGCGCAGGGCGCAAGACATGAACGTAGACGGCGCCCCCAAGTACAACCGCGTCCTGCTCAAATTGAGCGGTGAGGCGCTTGGTGGCAACCGTGACTACGGCATCGACCTGCAAGTGGTCGAGACGATCGCGGCGCAGGTCAAACGCGTGCACCAGATGGGCGTGCAGATCGCGCTCGTCGTCGGTGGCGGCAACATCTTCCGCGGCCTGGCCGCCACCGAACGTGGCTTCGACCGAGCCACCGGCGACTACATGGGGATGCTGGCGACGGTGATCAACGCGCTCGCGCTGCAGGACGCGCTGGAGCGCACGGGCATCCCGGCCCGCACGATGACCGCGATCCAAATGCCGCAGGTGGCCGAACCCTACATTCGGCGCCGCGCCGTACGCCACCTGGAGAAGGGGCGCGTCGTCATTCTGGCGGCGGGGACCGGCAACCCCTACTTCACAACCGACACGACCGCTGCCCTGCGCGCGGTGGAGATCGAGGCGGACGTCATCTTGAAGGCGACGAAGGTCGACGGTATCTACACCGCCGACCCCAAGCGCGACCCGACCGCGACCAAGTTCGAACGCCTGGGCTACCTCGAGGTGCTGAACCGCGGCATCGAGGTGATGGACAACACGGCGCTGACCCTGTGCATGGACAATGACGTGCCGATCGTGGTCTTCAACCTGCTGACGCCCGGCAACATCGAGCGCGTCGTGCTCGGCGAGGAGATCGGCACTCTCGTCGGCGCCGGATCGAGATGATCGATCCCATTCTCCGCGAGGCGGAGACCAAGATGTCGAAGTCGGTCGATCACTTCGCGGCCGACCTTGCAACGATCCGCACCGGTCGCGCGAATCCCGCGCTGATCGACAAGATCATGGTTCCGTACTACGGCACGCCGACCCCGCTCAACCAGCTGGCGCAGATCAGCGCGCCCGAGCCGCGCTTGCTCGTGGTCCAGGTGTACGACAAGAGCCAGATGGGCGCGGTCGAGAAGGCGCTGCGCACGAGCGAGCAGGGCTTGAACCCCGCGAACGACGGCAGCGTGATTCGCGTGCCGATCCCGCCGCTGACCGAGGAGCGGCGCCGCGAGTACGTCCGCCTGGTCAAGCAGAAGGCGGAGGAGGCTCGGGTGGCGATCCGCAACGTGCGGCGCGACGAGCTGCACCGGATCGAGCACACGCAGAAGGAAGGCGGCGTCGCCGAGGACGAGTCCAAGCGCGCGACGGCGCGGCTGCAGAAGATCACAGAGGGGCAGATCGAGAGGGTGGATGCGCTCGCCGTCCGCAAAGAGCACGAGGTAATGGAGGTCTAGCTTCCCGGATAGTCCGGACTATCCGGGCTTTGACGCCGCCGGTAAGCCTGACAAGCCGGACGAACCGAGGCTCTCCGCCGTTTTTGGGGCTGACGGGTACGCTTTCCTCAACCGTGGACTCACCGATCCCCCGCCACGTCGGGATCATCATGGACGGCAACGGTCGTTGGGCCCGCCGTCAGGGTCGCCCCGCGAGCTTCGGCCACCGCGCGGGCGTCCGCTCCATCAAGCGCGTCCTGCAGGCATGCGAGGACTTCGGCGTGCACGCGTTGTCGATCTACGCCTTCTCGACCGAGAACTGGGCGCGCCCGCGCACCGAGGTCCGCGCGCTCATGCGCCTCTTTCACGAGACGATGCAGCGCGAGATCGACGAGATGCACCGCCGTGGTGTCCGAATCCTGGTCAGCGGCCGGCGAGAAGAGCTCTCGTCGCGGATGCGGGACCGCATCGAAGAGGCGATGGAGCTCACCCGGCATAACACCAACGGCATCCTCAACGTTTGTCTCAATTACGGTGGCCGGGCCGAGATCGTCGACGCGGTGAAGAAGATGATCAGCGGCGGGGTCCCAGCACGCGACGTCGACGAGGAATCAATCTCAGCGCGCATGTACCAGCCCGAGCTTCCCGACCCCGACCTCATCATTCGCACCGCCGGCGAGCACCGAGTGAGCAACTTCCTGATCTGGCAGGGCGCCTACTCCGAGATGTACGTCACCGACACGCTCTGGCCGGACTTCGACGCCGACGACCTCAAGCTTGCCCTCGACGACTACGCGACCCGCGTACGCCGCTTTGGTTCCCGGCCGGCGAAGGAGGTCGTGAACGGATGACCACGAGGAATGCGTCGCTGACGGGCAGCTGGAAGCCGAGCCCGCTGATGATCCGGATCCTCAGCGCCTTCGTCATCCTCGGCGCTGTCATCGGCCTCGTGTTCGCGGGCCTCTACGGCGTCTACGCCCTGGTGCTGATCCTCGGCGGCCTCGGGCTCTGGGAGTTCAACGGCCTGTCCGACCGGATGGGTTCACGCGCCCCGGCGTGGCTGCTGTTCCCGCTGGGGCTGTTCTTCGCCTTCAGCGGCACCCTGCTGAAGGGAGTCGACGTCACGCTGGTTCTTGCCCTTGCGCTCGTCGGTGGATTGGGGGCGTTCCTCTTCCTTCCGGGTCAGAGGCAGGGGCTCAGCCGCTGGGCGATGGGCATGGCCGGTGCGCTGTACATAGGGATGCCGTTCAACTTCTACCTGCTGCTCTACACGTCCAAGCCGCACGGGCTCGAATGGACACTGTTCACCATCTTCGCGGTCGTTGTCAGCGATGCGGCCGCCCTGCTGGTTGGAAGCCGCATCGGGAGGCACCCGTTCTTCTCCAACATCAGCCCGAACAAGACTCTCGAGGGTGCGATCGCCGGCGTGGTCGGCGCCGTGATCGTCATGTTGATCGGCGTCTCGGCCGTGATTGGCGCGTCGCCTGTGCACGCGATCGCGCTTGGTCTGCTGGTCGGGATCAGCGCCGAGGTGGGTGACCTGGTCGAGTCGCAGATGAAGCGCCTCGCAGACGTGAAGGACTCGTCGCATCTCATCCCGGGTCACGGCGGCGTCCTCGACCGGATCGACTCGATCCTCTTCCCGCCGATCCTCGTCTATCTCTATGTGACGGTCTTCCACTTACTTTCGTGACGCGACCCCTGAACATCGCGCTGCTCGGCGCGACCGGGTCCATCGGGCAGCAGACCCTGGACGTGATCGATCGCAACCCCGCGCGCTTCAAGCTGTTCGGCCTGACCGAAGGTCAGCGCACGACCAATCGCCAGGCGGAGTACATCGTCCAGGGCCAGGCCGGAGAGCCAGGGTTCGATGGGAAGGTCGAGGTGATGGTGACGGATCCCCGGTGCGACATCGTCGTGGTCGCGATCCCCGGCGCTCGGGCGCTGCCGCCGACGATGCTCGCACTCAAAGCGGGCAAGGACGTAGCGCTCGCGACCAAGGAAGTGTTGGTGATGGCGGGCACGCTGGTGATGAAGGCCGCCGGCGAAAAAGGCATACGGCCGATCGACAGCGAGCACAGCGCGATCTGGCAGTGCCTTTGGGGCGAGGAGCGCGAAAGCGTGCGCCGCCTGATCATCACGGCCAGCGGCGGCCCCTTCTGGGCACACCCCGACCTGGACTTCGACCAGGTCACCGTCGAGCAGGCCCTCAACCACCCGCGCTGGTCGATGGGACCGAAGGTGACGATCGACTCCGCGACGCTTATGAACAAAGGCCTGGAGATGATCGAGGCGCGCCATCTGTTTGGGATCCCCCTGGACTCGATCAACGTGACGATCCATCCCCAGAGCGTCGTCCACTCGCTGGTGGAGTTCGTCGACGGGTCGCTGAAGGCGCAGCTGGGCCGCCCGGACATGCGTCTGCCCATCGCTGTCGCCCTGGCTTACCCCGAACGCCTACCGGACGCCGTGCCCCCGACGCCGGTCGAAGACCTAAGCGGCCTCGAGTTCTACAAGCTCGACGAGTCGCAGTTCCCGAGCGTCCGGATGGCCCGGGACGCGGCGATGCGAGGGGGTGGCCACCCCGCCGTCCTCAACGCCGCCAACGAGGAGGCCGTGAACGCGTTCCTGGCAGGCGAGATCCCGTTCAGTGGCATCGTCAGGGCCGTCGACCGCGCGCTCAGCGCCTTCTCAGGGTGCGGCGACACCCTGCAGGAGATCCTCGAGGCCGACCGCTGGGCACGCTCTTATGTGAGGGATGCCTACGGTATCCGTCCCGTAGGCTAGAGCCGGCACTCATGAACGGGATCCTCGTCGTCGTCGGTATCGCCGGCATGTTCCTGCTTCTGATCGGGCCGCACGAGGCGGGACACTTCGCGTTCGCGAAGCTGTTCAAGGTCCGCGTGATCGAGTTTTCGATCGGAGCCGGAGCCAAGCTCTGGTCGACCACGCGCGACGGGACGCTTTACGCCATTCGCGCGCTGCCGATCCTCGGCTACGTGCGGATGGGCGGCATGGAGGCGGGCGAGTTCGACGATCCGAACGGATTCCACCGCAAGGCCGCGTGGCAGCGAATCGTGATCCTCATCGCCGGCCCGCTGGCCAACTTCCTGGTCGCGATGATCATCGTCGCCGGCGTCGAGCTGGCCCAGCTCAACAGCGATCCGGGCAAGGTCTTCACGGTCAGGCCCAACTCGCCCGCGGCCGCCGCAGGTCTCAAGGTGGGGGACAGCATCCGTTCCGTCAACGGCCAGCCGGTGACCCGCATCGGCCAGGTCAGAGACGTGGAGGCAGAGGCGCCGGGCCAGCCCCTGAACCTGGCTGGTGTTCACCCGAATGGCCAGCCGTTCACCGCGACCGTCACTCCCATCTGCACGAGCGCCACTGACTGCGCGATCGGCATCGGAATGCCGAAACGGCTGATCTACTGGTATACGGCGGTCGGCGATGGCGTGAGCTTCCCGTTCGCCGCCATCGGCGGAATCGTCGGCGGGCTGGTGCAGCTGGTCACCGGCCAGGTTCCGGGCGGCCTTCTGGGGCCCAACGGCGTGACGGGACCGATCGGCATCGGCGATGTCGCCCAGCAGGCCGTGGGTCTCGGCCTCGACAGCTATCTCGGCTTTGTCGCGTTGTTATCCGTTGCTCTTGGATTCACGAACCTGCTTCCGCTCCTGGCTCTCGACGGCGGGCGCGTGATGGTGGTGCTGATCGAGGTGGTCCGCCGCCGTCCGTTCAACCGCACCGTTGAGCTCAACGTGCAGCGTTTCGGGCTGGTCGCATTGCTTGCCATCGCGGTCTACATCAGCGCGCTCGACATCATCCGCATCGCCAGCGGCCAGTTCCCGGTGCTGCAGAGATGAGCGCGCTCGTGACCCGCCGCAAGTCGATCCCGGTCCGCGTAGGCAACGTGGTCGTCGGAGGCGCGGCGCCCATCGCCGTGCAGACGATGACCAAAACCGACACCCGCGACGTCAAGGCGACGCTAAGGCAGATCCACGAGCTGAAGGAGGCGGGGTGCGAGATCGTCCGGCCTGCGGTGCCCGACAGGGAAGCCGCGGAGGCGCTGAAGGAGATCGTGAAGCAGTCGCCGCTCCCGGTGATCGCCGACATCCACTACGACCACACACTGGCGCTGCTGGCGATCGAAGCCGGCGTCCACTGTCTGCGCCTCAACCCGGGCAACATCCCCGACCGCGACAAGGTCGTGAAGGTCGTGACCGCGGCCAAGGAGCGCCAGATTCCATTCCGGATCGGCGTCAACGCGGGCTCCTTGCCGGAAGAGGTGCACAAGTCGTTGCGCGAGCAGCACCACATCGACCGCGACGACCGTGAGCGCACCGCCGACCGGATGGTCGAGGTCGCGCTGGGTCACTGCAAGATCCTCGAGGACCTCGACTACGGCCCAGGGTTCATAAAGGTTTCGCTCAAGGCGACCGACGTTTGGACCAACATCCTCGCCAACCGCAGATTCGCCGCCGCCCGTGCGTATCCGATTCACCTCGGCGTCACCGAGTCCGGACCGGTGGAGGCGGGCAGCATCCGCAGCGCTGTCGGCATGGGCGTCCTTCTCAGCGAAGGCATCGGTGACACGATCCGCGTCTCGCTGGCGACGTCCGACCCGCGCGAGGAGGTGCGGGTCGCCCACGAGATCCTCAAGACGCTCGCGTTCCGCAAGGAGTCGCCCACGCTGGTCGCCTGCCCGACCTGCGGCCGCCTCGAGTACGACATGGTCCCGATGGTCAAGGCGGTCGAGGCCTACATCGCCAAGCTCAAGGTGCCGATCACCGTCGCTGTGATGGGCTGTGTGGTCAACGGACCTGCCGAAGCTCGGCACGCCGACATCGGCGTCACGGGCGGTCGCGGCAAGGGCGTGATCTTCAAGAAAGGTACCCTGTACAGGACCGTGCCCCAAGAGGAGCTGCTTCCAGTGCTGCTGGCCGAGATCGACGCGATCGCAGCCGAGCACGTCCCAGCAGCCCCGGCCCCGCTCCCGAGCTAGCCCGGCGCACCTTCGCGCGTCCGGGCGTGCCGATTCGATCTAATTACTTCAACGGGAGCTTTTTGACATGAAACAGGAAACCGAAGAGCAGCAGGACTTCGTGAAAGAGGTCACGAAGATGTCCGACGACTTCGACCGGTGGTACACGGACGTGATCCGCAAGGCCGAGCTGGCCGACTGGTCGGGCGTGCGGGGAATGATGGTGGTCCGGCCCTACGGCTGGGCGATGTGGGAGGCGCTGATGCGCGCCTTCGACGACATGATCAAGTCGAGCGGCCACGAGAACTGGGCCTTCCCGCTGCTCATCCCCCGCGAGTATTTGATGAAAGAGGCCGAGCACATCGAGGGCTTCGCTCCCGAGGTCGCCTGGGTCACGCGCGCCGGCGCCTCGATGGAGGAGCTCGAGGAGCCACTTGCGGTGCGGCCCACGTCGGAGACGATCATCGGCCCGCTCATCAAGCGCTACATCCAGAGCCATCGCGACCTGCCCCAGCTGACCAACCAGTGGAACAGCGTCGTGCGGTGGGAGATGCGCTCGCGCCTGTTTTTGCGCAGCCGCGAGTTCTGGTGGCAGGAGGGGCACACGTTCCATGCTGACGCCCAGGAGGCGATGGACGAGACGGCCCTGGCGCTGAGCTACTACAAGTCGATCGCTGAGGACTGGCTGGCGGTGCCTGTCCTCGCCGGGCGTAAGTCGCCTGCGGAAACATTCCCTGGCGCCGTCCACACGCTGACCGTCGAGGCCTTGATGCGCGACGGCCTCGCGCTGCAGATGGGGACGTCGCACTACTTTGGCCAGAACTTCTCCCGCGCCTATGACATCTCGTTCTCCAACAAGGCGAATGAGCGCGAGCTGTGCTACTCGACCTCGTGGGGCATGAGCACGCGGCTCGTCGGCGCGCTGGTGATGGCGCATGGCGACGACTCGGGGATCATCGTGCCTCCCAGGGTCGCGCCCATCCAGGTCGTCGTCGTGCCGATCTTTCGCGACGACACGGGCCGTGACAAAGTCGAGAAGTTCATCGAGTCGTGGTCGCCTGCGCTGAAGGACGCGGGCATCCGCTTTCGCGTCGACTGGCGGGACGAGCGGCCCGGGGACAAGTACGCGCACTGGGAGCTCAAGGGCGTGCCCCTCCGCCTCAACGTGGGCGCGCGCGATGCGGATGCGGGAACGGTGGAGATGGTCGACCGCCTGTCGCGTCGCAAGGTGAGTCTGCCGATAGACGGACTGGCCTCGCGATTGGACACAGAGCTCTATGACTTCCAGAAGAGGCTGTTCGAGCGCGCGCTGGACTTCCAGCGAGCGAACACGTTCGAGCTCGAGAGGCTGGACGAGGTGGTTGCCCATTTCCGTGATCGCGCGGGTTTTGTGTGGGTGCGGTGGTGCGGCGAAACCGAGGACGAGGCGCGCATCAAGGCTGAGGCCGGAGGCGTGACTATCCGCACGATCGACGAAGGCGCGAAGGTCAGCGGCAAGTGCCTGGTGTGCGACCGACCGGCCCGGTTCCGTGTGTCACTCGCCAAGGCCTACTGAGACCACCACCCCGGATCGTCCGGACGAACGGAACATCTCGAGCGCGAAAACCCCGGATTGACCGGACGATCCGAAGGTTGATCAGCCCGTCGGGTTTTCGAATGCCCCGATCTTTGGCGCGTCCTTGTAAAGCGACACCTGTGGGATGAGCTTCAGCTTGCCCGTGGCCACGGCGTCCAGCACCGCCTCCGCCACGTCGGGATGGAAGTGCGTGCCGGCGCCGGTGCGCACCTGGTCGATCGCGACCTCGAGCGACATGCCCTTGCGGTAGGGACGGTCGGACGTCATCGCGTCGATCGCGTCCGCCGCGGAAACGATCCACGCGAAGATCGGCAGCTCATCACCCGTCTTGCGGTCGGGGTAGCCCTTGCCGTCGTAGCGCTCGTGGTGTGAGCGCACGATCACGAGCTCGTCCGTGAGCATGTGGAGCTTGCTGAGGATGTTGTATCCGCGTGTCGTGTGGCTCTTCATCTGCTCGAACTCGGTATCGGTCAACTTGCCCGTCTTCTGGATCACCGCGTCGGGCACGCCAACCTTGCCGATGTCGTGGAGCCTGCCGCCGCGCTCCAGTCGCGTCCACGCCGCCGGGTCGTGCGGCGCGTAGTGCATCTGGCGCGCAATCACGAGCGCGTACTGCGTGACGCGCTCCGAATGTCCCGCCGTGTAGCGGTCCTTCTCGTCGACGGTCGTGGCGAGCGCTTCGAGCGACTCGAGGATCACGGTCTCGCGGTCCTCGAACAAGCGCGCGTTGTCGATGGCCACCGCCGCCTGGGTGGCGAGCTCGGTCACGAGGTTGCGATGGTCCTCGGTGAACTCATGGCCCGCCTTGTAGTTGGCGAGGAAGACCACGCCAAGTGGCTTGCCGCGCAGCGTGATCGGAACGCACAGGACGGCGCGGGGATTGAGCGCGGTGTCATCCGCCGACTTGGGCGACATCGCTTCCATGACCGCCTCGCCGCTTGCCATCACCTTGCGGCAGATGTCGCCGCCGATCACCAGCGCGAGGCGCTCGGCAGTCACGTGGTCCGTGCCGAACCCACCTTTCAGAACGAGCTTGGCGTGGTCATCAGCAAGCGCAAGACAGCCGATCTGCGCGGACGACGCCTTGGCGGCACCGGCCAGCACCTGCTGCAGTACCTGGTTGAGCTCGAGGGTGGAGGTTGCGGCCTGCAGGGCCTCCTGCAGGTTGCGAAGCTCCCAGATGCTCCGCTCGTTCTTCTCGTACAGGTCCGCGTTCCGCACGGCGACGACGCCCTGGTTGGCCAGGGTCGCCAGCACCCGCTGGTCGTCGGTCGTCCACTCGCGCTTCTTGTCGTCGAAGACCGAAAGCGTGCCCCAGAGCTGGCCTTCCTCGAACATCGGCGTGCAGACCGCGGCCTGGAGCCCGGTGAGATCGGGGGGCGAGGCGAGCTCGGCCTGCCATGCGAGATCGCCGACCACGGTCGCCCGGCCGCTGAGCATGGTCGCCCCCACCACACCCTGGCCGTTCTGGAAAATGGTGCCGGTCGGGTCGGTGGCCAGCCAGACCGCCATGATCGCGACCTGGTGGCCTTCGGAGTCGGTGCGTGTGAGCAGCCCCGCCGTGCCGTCGACGATGCGGATCGCCGCCTCGAGCGTCTTCTGCTCGAGGACGCGAGAACCCTGCGTGACCGTCGTCAGTGCGGCCGACACTTCGCCGAGCGCGTCGAGCGCGGTGTCGAGTCTCGAAGCCTGGCCGGACACGACCTGGAGGATGCGAGAGTTTTCGACCGCCACTCCTGCCATCGACCCGAGGTCGTCCAGCGCGCTGATGTCCTGCTGGGTGAATCCCGCGTTTCCTCGCCGTCCGAGGCAGAGCGCCCCGATCACGCCCGACTTGCCGCGGATCGGGGTCAGGGCCTCGTTGACCGTTCCCCCGAAACGCTCGGGATGCAGTCCGCTGTAGATGCCCTCGTCTTCCGTGACAAGGTTGCGCAGCATCGTCTCGCCGTCGCGCACGCGCGCCAGCGGTCCCTCGGTCGGCTCCGGCGCCGAAGGGCTTGCGTCCAGGGCGACGTATGTGTTGTCAGGCTGGAAGAGGAGGGCGCGACCGGCGTCGTACCTGATCACCTCGGGCCCGCGGCCCAGCACCAGCTCGAGGACCTCGTTCATGGTCTTGCCGGAGGCTTCCTTCACCAGCTCGTTCATCAGCGAGTACCGTGCCGACTCCTGCCGGGTGAGCGCCACCAGCTGCGCGCTCGCGACCTGCTCCCCGGCGCGCGTCGCGAGGGTCGTGGAGAGGCGCTTGTCGTCGTCGCTGAACTGGCCGATAGTGCGGCCAAGCAGCATGAAGCCGCCGACGTGGTCGCTGATCGGCATCGGCACCGCGATCAATCCCTTCAGGTGAAGGTCTTCAGGCAGGAAGCTGATCAGCTCGACCAGCGCGCTCTCGTCTGCCGCGATAAACGGTTTCCGGGCCTCGATCGCGGCCAGGAGCGGACCGCCGTTGCCGTGCGTTCGGTTCACCGCCTGAGGCCGCAGCCGGTCGACACCTATCCCGGGCGGCTGGGGAACGAAACGCCTCCCGTCGGCGGAGGTCAGGTAGCAGCACGCGAGGTCGGCCCCGACGCTGGCCGCGATCGCGGCCGTGATCCCGGTGGTGTCGCCCGGCTGCGTGCCGTTGAGGTCGGACGTAGCGGCGACGAACGCCTGGTGCTTCTGGCCGAGCGTCGCGTTGAGCGCCTGGACCTCCGTGTTCCGCTTCGCCAGGTCGCCGGTCAGGCTCCGGTAGACGATCGCACCGAGGACACCGCCGATCGCCAGCAGGACCAGGCCGGGCACCTGGATCGGGAGGTCCGCCTGGCGCGGATCCAGCTGGCTGAGCACGAGCGTGAGGAGCAACGACACGGCCCCCAGGCCGGCTGCCAGGCGCCACGAGCTGAATGTCGCCCCGCTCGCCAGCGCAAGGAGGCCTGCGGCCGCGCCGAGCGCGAGGACGTAGCCGTCGCGGCCGCTGGCGCTCAAGGTCGCGCCGGCAAGGACAAGGATCGCGCTGCCGGCCGCGAACCCGATCCGGAACGTAAACGCCCCTCGTCCCGAGTTCATTTCGCGGCCTGTAAGTCTAGGTTTGAGTACGCCTGGGGAAGCTAGATAGCGAATCTAAACTTCATGGCACCCCGAAGATGACTGTATCTGAGCTCCTCCGCGTCGCCGATCACCTCGACCCGACGGGCCAGGTGCTCGTCCGGAAGGCCTATGACAGGGCTGCCGTGGCACACAACGGGCAGCACCGACTCTCCGGCGAGGACTACGTGAACCACCCCCTCGAGGTGGCCGCGATCCTGGCCGACCTGGAGCTGGACGCCGAGACGATCGCCGCCGCCCTTCTCCATGACACGGTCGAGGACACCAACCTGACCGCCGACGAGGTCAAGCGGGAGTTCGGCCCAGAGGTCGCGCGCCTGGTCGAGGGCGTCACCAAGCTGGGCCGGATCAGCCTGCGCACCGACCAGCAGCAGCAGGCCGAGAACATCCGGAAGATGATGGTCGCGATGGCGGAGGACCTTCGGGTCGTCCTCATCAAGCTCGCCGACCGGCTCCACAACATGCGCACGCTCGCGCCGCTGGCCGAGCCCAAGCGCCGCAAGATCTCGCGCGAGACGCTCGACATCTACGCGCCCCTCGCGCACCGCCTCGGCATCGGCCAGATCAAGTGGGAGCTCGAGGACCTTGCCTTCCGCAACCTCGAGCCCGAGGCGTACGAGGATGTCGTCCGCCGCATCGCGCGCAAGCGCCACGACCGGGAGTCGCTCGTTTCGGACCTGCGCGAGATCCTCGCCCGCGAGCTGGAGAAGGTCGGCATCGAGGCCGACATCACCGGCCGGCCGAAGCACATCTACTCCGTCTGGCAGAAGATGACCAAGGAGGACAAGGAGTTCTCCGAGATCTACGACCTCTCGGCGATCCGCGTGATGGTCGATTCGGTGCGGGACTGCTACGGGGTTCTCGGCGTCGTCCACTCGTTGTGGAAGCCGATGCCAGGCCGCTTCAAGGACTACATAGCGATGCCCAAGTCGAACGGCTACCAGTCGCTGCACACGACCGTGATCACGCACACGGGCGAGCCGATCGAGATCCAGATCCGGACCCACGAGATGCACCGCGTCGCCGAGTTCGGCGTGGCCGCGCACTGGACCTACAAGGAGGGAGGCAAGGACGCGAGCTTCGACCAGAAACTGTCGTGGCTGCGCAGCCTCCTCGAATGGCAGAACGAGGTGGGGGACGCCGAGTCGTTCCTCAACACGGTCAAAGTCGACCTCTTCCAGGACGAGGTCTACGTCTTCACGCCGCGGGGAGACGTGATCAACCTGCCGTCCGAGTCGACGCCGGTCGACTTCGCGTACCGCATCCACACGGAGGTCGGCCACCACTGCATCGGCGCCAAGGTCAACGGGCGTATGGTGCCCCTCGACTACGCGCTACAGAACGGGGAGATCGTCGAGATCCTCACTTCCAAAGGTCCCCACGGGCCGAGCCGAGACTGGCTGAACTTCGTCAAGAGCGCATCGGCCAAGGAGCGGATCCGCAAATGGTTCAAGAGCCAGCGACGCGAGGAGAACGTGGCGAAGGGACGCGACCTCCTGGACAAGGAGCTGCACCGAATGCACCGCGTCAACCTCACCGACCTACCCGAGTCGAAGCTGCTCGAGATCGCGTCAGCGCACAAGTTCAACACCGTCGACGACTTCACGGCCGCGATCGGCTACGGCGACCTTTCGCCGCACTCGGTGGTGATGCGCATGGCGCTCAACCTGGAGGTGCCCGGCGGCGACCTGCGCACGATCCCGCTGATCCCGCAGGCCCAGCCCTCGCCGCGCGTGCTCGTGCGCGGGGAGAAAGGCATCCTCACATCGATCGCGACGTGCTGCCAGCCGGTGCCTGGCGACGCGATCGTCGGTTACACGACGCGCGGCAAAGGTGTGACGGTGCACCGGGCCGACTGCATCAACGCGGTCAACGCGCAGGATTCCGCGCGCGTCGTGCCGGTGGACTGGGAATCAGACGCCACGCACCTCTACCCGGTCGCGATCAAGATCGAGGCCTGGGACCGCCAGGGATTGATGCGCGACATCGCGACGGTCGTGGCGGAGAATCGCGTCAACATGTCGGCTCTCGAGGTGCACGTGTACGACGACAAGACCGCGGTCGTATCTGCAACCGTGGAGATCGACTCCCTCGCGCAGCTCTCGCGCCTGATGGAAAAGCTCGAGGGCGTCAAGGACGTGCACACCGTCGCCCGCGAAGCCTCATGAAGCGCGGCTCTCGAAAGATCCGCCTCGACACATCGGCAAAGACGGCGTGGGACGCACTGGTCTCGACCAGGCGGCGCAGGTGGTACCTCCGGCTGAAGCCAGAAGGCGAGTTTGCGGAAGGCCACTCGATCCGCTGGCTCGACGGCTCGGGCGAACTGACCGAGGAGTCTGATGTGGTCGAGGTCACGGCGCCGAGGCGGCTTGTCCTGCGCACAAGGTTTCTGTTCGCACCGGCCTTTGCAAGTGAGCCGCCGCACACGGTGACGTGGGAGGTTGCACGTTCGGGCGAGGGTTGTCGGGTGACGATCTCCTGGGAAGCGAGCGAGATCGTGGCCGGGCTCTTCGAGGCCGAGGCCGACAGCATCCTGCAGGCGCTTCGCCTCGAGCACGATCCCGCAGCGCAGGCGGAGCTGGCTCGACTTCCGGCGATCGGAGCCATTCACGTAGAGGATGTGACGCCCGATCGCCTGCGCGATTACCAGTCCTTCTTCGACAAGGACGCGTTCCGCGACTACCCCGCCTGGCAATCCTGCTATTGCATGGAGACCCATCGCACGCAGACCGACGAGGAGTGGGCCGTACGTACGGCAAAAGACAACCGCGAGGACATGACCCGGGGCATCGAGGAAGGAAATGTCACCGCGCTTCTCGCCTACGTCGACGGCAAGCCCGTCGGATGGTGCAACTACGGCGAGACGACGCGCCTCAACGGCGTGATGCACCGCTTCGGCCTCAACGTGGCCGAGCAGCAGGGAGTCGGCTCGCTCGCGTGCTTCGTCATCGCGTCCCCGTACCGCAAGCATGGGGTTGCGACGGCTTTGCTGGATGCCGCGCTGGAGCGCCTTCGCGCCCGTGGTGTGCGAGTTGCGGAAGCGTATCCCGCGCGCAGCTCCGACTCGGCGCAGGGCAACTACCGTGGCCCGCTCCAGATGTTCCTTCGATCGGGGTTCGAGCCCTACCGCGAGACGGAACGCCACCTCATCGTTCGCAAAACGCTTTGACGATCCGGGTCGAGGTCACCGCCGATCGGAGGTTCGGCACCAACTCGTATCTGGTCGAGGACGAAGCCACAAACGACGCCGCGATCATCGATTCCAACCTCGAACCAGATCTGGTCATCGAGCTGGCACGGCGACGCGCAGTGAACGTCCGGGCGATCCTGCTCACGCACACCGATCTCGATCACATCGCCGGCCTGCACGAGCTGCGGGAGGCGTTCGGAGACGTGCCCATCGCGGTGCATGCCAGCGAACGCGAGGTGATCGAGAGCGGAAAGCCGCTCCGGCGCGAGTTCGGGCCGCTCGCCACTCAGCTCGACAACGTGATCGACCTCGCCGAGGGCGAGCCGTACCGTGCCGGATCGCTCGAGTTCGATGTGCTTCACACGCCGGGCCATAGCCCCGGCGGCATCACTTTGAAGATCGACGGTTTTCTCTTCACGGGCGATGCGCTGTTCGCGAGCTCGGTCGGCCGCTCGGACTTTGCGAACTCGGACGGCGCCACGCTGATCGAGGGCATCAAAACCAGGCTTCTGACGCAGCCCGACGACATGATCGTCTACAGCGGTCACGGCCCAGCGACAACCATCGGCCGGGAGCGGAAGACAAACCCATTCCTGACCTGAACCTCGGATAGTCCGGACTAACGGGCCAATCGCGCTCGAAAACCCCGGATGGTCCGGACTATCCGGTCAGTGGCCCAGGGTCAGGACGATGATCAGCGCAGGTCCGAGGAGGATCAGCCAGAGCGTCGGGAACACGCACCCGACGGTCGGCAGCAGGATTTTGAGCGACGCCCGCGCGGCCTCGGTGCGGATCTTCAGGCGGCGCTTGACCCGCATCTGCGCAGCGTGCGCGGAGATCGTGCGCGCGATCGGCACACCAGTCTTCTCCGCGTACAGGATGCCCCGCACCAGCGACGTGAAGTCCTCGATTCCCGTCGCGCGGGCCATGTCCTCGAGCGCTTGCGGCCGGGACCTGCCCAGCTGGATCTCGCGCAGCGCTCGGGCGACGAGCAGGGTCAGGGAGTCGTCCTGGTGCCGCACGAGCTGCTCCAGCGCGCGGTCCAGGCCGAGCCCGGCCTCCATGCTGATCGCCACCACGTCCAGCGCGTTCGGCAGCGAGGCCTCGAGCTCGGCGCGGCGGTCCCGCACCAACTGGTCCAGCCACAGCACCGGGAACCAGAACCCGGCGGCCACGCCGACCAGGAGGGCGAAGCCAATCGCAATTGGCGTCCCGACGAAGATCCCGATTGCCGTCCCCACGGCGCCCAGGGCCGCGGCGGCCGCGATGCGGAGCGTCTGCACGCCTGCCGGGTCGAGGTTGAAAGGGTTGCCGACGAAGTCGAGCTGCCGCCGGAAGTTTGCGGCCTGCGCCTCGGGCGTAAGGCGCAGGGCCTGGCGCTCGAACCAGCGCCTTGGCGGGCCAAGGAGTCGCTCGCGCAGAGGCTTCTCCAGCTCGAGCGCCACGGCGCTCTGCCCGAGACCAACCTCCTGCCGCGCAAGTCGTTCCCGTGCCAGAGATGCGGCGTCCATCGAGCGTGAGGCGATGACACCGACCGTGAGCAGGTACGCGCCAAGCGCCGCGGCGACGCCGATCACGAGGGGTAGCGCGTTCATGCAATCGCCGTCAGCCGCCGAATGATCAGGTTGCCGACGAAGAGCAGCAGGGCGGCGACCGCGAGCATGAACCAGCCCAAGGGGTTTACCAACATCGGCCTGAAGTAGTCGCGGACGATGAAGTAAAGGAGAAGCGCCGCGACGATCGGCAGCAGCGTGATGATCAAGGCGGTCGCGCGCGACTGCGCGGTGGCGGCGTTGACCTCGGCGCGCATCTCCTCGCGCTGCCGCATCGTGTCGGCAAGAGTGACCAGGATCGCGGGCAGGTCGCCGCCGACGGACCGCTGGATCGTGATCACCATGACCATCAGCCGCAGGTCGTTGCTCCCGATGCGCCGCACCATGTTGTTGAGCGCACTCTCCACCGAGGCGCCGAGCTCGATCTCGCGACGCGCGAGCGTGAACTCGTCGGACATCGGCGGCACGGCGTTGTCGACGACCGCGGTAAATGACTGGGACACCGACTGACCTGCCTTCATCGAGTTGGCGATCAGCTCCATCGCTCGCGGCAGTTGGGCGTCGAACTGGCGCAGGCGGTGGCCACGGCGGTTGCGCAGGTAAAAGGACGGGAGCACGTAGCCGAGCACCGCCAGTACAAGGAACTCGGCGCCGACACCGAAGCGAAGCAGTCCGACCACCGCGAACAGCAGAGCGGCGACGAGCTGCAGGATGCGGAACTCGTATGGGCGAAGCTCCAGGTCTGCGCTGACGAGGTCACGTTGAAGCTTGCTGGTCTGCTGCTCCGACGCGATCCATGCAGGCGTGCCAGTTGGCTCGAACCGCCGGCGGAGCTGTTCGCGGACGTCGGCCAGCGTGCGGTAGGAGACTCGCACCGACTGCTCAGGCGCGGCCGCCTGCTGCGAGCGAACCACGCCGTAAAACACGAGCCCGGCGCCAATGGCGGCTGCGACGGCGACGAGGATTACTACTGTGCCCATGCGGCGCTCGCTAGTGGGTAGTGAAGTGCCAGCGGCCGTCGATGTCTCGTGGGCCGACCCCTCCCGCGGCCGAGACGTTTGGGCACTTGGCGTCCGCAGCGGTGGGAAGGCTGCCGTAGTCCTTGTAAGACTCGAGCTCGTACTTCATCGTCGCGTTGTTGAGAAGCCAGAAGAGGTATTCCGAGTCACATGCCGTCATCAGGACGGTCAGGCTGCTCGTCAAGGTTCCGGCCTGAGAGCCCGAGGCCGCGCCACCTGACGAGGGCCCAACCCGCAGCACGTCGACATCGCGAAACACGGTCCGCACGACGGCGGTGCCGGGGCTTTGCCCGAAGGTCTGCGTGTTGATCGTCGCCAGCATCGTGATGCGGTCGCCGACCTGGACGTAACCGCCGACGCCCACCTGCTCACCGGTCGGGATCGTCACCGCGATCCAGCCCTCGGGTATCGGCAGATACGCAACGTCACTCGAGCTCAGGAGGTCGCTCGACGCGGCGATCAGGTTGGCGGTGATCGGGCTGCTGGCGGGGATGTCGACCCGCGCACTTTTGCCGGTCACGTCTTTGACGTTGAAGAACGGCTGCGGAGGAGCGGGGTTGATGGCCAAAAGGGTGAGGTCCGAGGCCTGGATCAGCGTGCGCGCCTTGATGTCGTGGCTCGCCACCACCACGCGCGTGCCCCCGGTCGTGCTCTGGAGCAGGGGGAGGCTCGCGAGGCCGGCCGCCACCGCAAACGCGACGACCGCCACCACCGCGCCGATCACGATGTAGAGGCGCCCGCCGCGCCGCCGGCTGAGAGCGGAGCTCGCTATCGACACTTGACCGCGCGCAAGCCTGACAAAAAGGACGCCCTAAAGCAACTCATTCGACGAGAACGGCCTCGACCCGGGCGGTGCTGACCCCGTAGTCACCGCCCACGGCGGTGCCGGCGCCGGCCGCCGCCGAGATCGAAAGCGTGCCGCAGGAGATGGTCCCGGCGATCATGCTGCCGCCGTTTGCGGCGTAGGTACAGCTGCCCGGAAACGAGATCGAGCCGAGCAGCCAGGCTTCCGCCAGCGTACCGGTGATCGCGATCTGCCCCGTAACCGCGGAGGGCGCCCAGACGAGGAGGTTCCAGCAAGCTCGGTCGCCCACCGGACACCAGGCCGAACCGCTGCATCCGGCGTCCCCAGTCGGGGCCTGGCTGCAGGGGGCGGAGAACCACTCGTAGCCGCCCGCAGACGAGTCAGCTGCGGCGTTGGGTGGGCAGGGTGTTATCGAACATGGGTCGGAGCCGAAGGAGCAGGTCGCCGAGGCGCAGGCGGCGCCTCCTCCCGCGGCGCAGGTTCCCGAGGAGAGCCCCGCTGAGTTGACGAACTCGAGGGTCACGTCCCTGGCAAGCAGGGTCCCGCCGTTGAGGCAGACGCCGCCTCCGCCGGCGAAACCAGAGCCGTTGAAGTAGTAGAAGCCGGGGTCGAGAACGGCGCCGTTGGGGACGGCGCCGCCGGCGGGCTTGAAGGTCGCGATCACGTTCGACCATGGGGTCGCCTGGCTCGCCGTCACCGTCTCGCTCTGCACGCCGACCGTCGCATTGAGGCGGTATTCGGACGAGTAGCCATTGACCGTGTCGTTGACCAGAGTCGTGTAGGTCGCGCCTGGCGTGAACGTCTGCCCGCCGGCGATCACGTAAGCCTCGTCCGTGATGACCAGCTCGTTGGCGGTTGTCGTTGCGCCGGCTGTGGCATTGACGGAAGTTGTCGCCGCCACCGGAACGATCGTGGAGCCGGTCTGGTCGAGCGGCGCGGCTGCAGCGCCCGACCATTCGGTCACCTGCAGCTCGCCGAAGTCGGTCGCCGGATTGAGGGCGAACTGAAAGGTCTGCAGGTTGCCGGGATTGTTCGGGTAGTACCACACCTCGGTCCGGCCCGCGCCGACCTGATCAGCCTGCGCCGCGAGGAGCCAGCTGGCCGACGGAGGCGTCGATTTATTGGGTGAAGAGTCGGATGTAAGGGTCGCGACCAGCAGGGTGCCCGCGGTGCTGAGTCCCGGTATGGAGGCGATCACGAAGTGGCGCTGTCGCGCGCTCTCCAGGCCGATCTGACGGCTCGTGATCGTCCCCGTCGAGCCCAGGTTGCCGACGTTGAGGTAGCCGTAGCACCCGGTCTTGAAATGCACGAATCCGCCCGCATCCTGGGTTGGCGCGGTGGCGTTGCCGGTGCCCACAGTGACGCCGTTGACGACGATGTTTCCGTATGACCCGCCGGCGCTGCATGCGACCCCGCCGGGCAACGTCGCGGTGACAGCAGGGTCGGCATTTGGCTCCGGTGGAAGCGTGTTCGACAGCGGTGCGACCGGTTGGGAAGCCGTACCGCCCGCGCATGGATTGGGGTTGATCGCCGCGTCGCCCGCGGTCAGGAACGCGCTCGTGCCTGAGGTCCCGCACGTCATCGAGCTGTGGCCCGAGAGCTCGAATCCGTCGGCGCAGATGGCCGTGCTCGACCCCGTGATTGCGCCGGCGGTGCAGTGCCCACCGCCACCGACCCAGGTCTGGCCGCCCGCGTAGACGGACGCGTTGCCGAGATCGGAGTACGTGCTCGAGGTGGGGTCGAAGCGATCGTGCGCGTAGACGGCGCAGCCACCACTCAACGCGATCGCGTTGGATGCGACCACGCTTCCGGCGACGTTGAACTGTCCGCCCGTGCACGTGAGGGTTGTCGCGGTGAGGGCGGCCGTCGAGCCGTTGAGCTGCTGCGCCACCGCGCGCCGGGTGACGTTCGTGTTGGTTGCGCCAAGGTAGTTCCCGAAGGAGATGGGCAGCGCCTCGGTCAGCGTCACCGCCACCTGCTGCTGGTGCGCTCGGTATGGATACACGATCGTCGCGGTGACGCCGGTCGAAAACGTATCGGTTCCCGTATAGCTCGCCGAGCACGAACCCCCGCTGATGTTCAGCGCGCCGGTTCGCGTGCGCTGCGTCGCGATGAAGTTGTCGGCCTCGGTGATGACCGTGGTCGCCGAAGCGGCGGAGCAGCCGACGCCAATCTTCAGCGCGGCGTCGAGGGATGCCTGGTCGGCCACCTGCTGCAGCTGGTTGCGCTGCCATTCGACCGACCCCGTCAGCAGGATCAAAGCCGCCGAGCCGATCAACGCGACCAGCCAGACGGCCACGATCACCAGAACCTGACCCGACTGGCCGTCGCGGCGGCGGGGGCGGGCAAGCCTGGTCAGGATGCGATCTGGTGATTGCATCAGTACTCCATCCGCTCGACCGACTGCGAATCGAAGGTGATGGTTCCAGGGATTCCGAGCAGCGTGTTGAGCACCGGCTTCCAGCTGAGCTTGAGATCGACCACGACGAGCTGGTGTCCTGAGGTCCGGACCGCGGCACCGTTCGCGGCGGCGCATGTCGGACAGCTCCAGCGCGGGTTCGGATTACCCGCCGCGGAGTCCAGCTCGTACACGAACACGTACACCGTGCTCGCGTTGATCGAGCCGGTGAGCGTGATGGTCCCCGGTTGCAGCGGGTTCGCGTTGGCGACGTAGGTTCCGTACGAGGGCGCGGAGCTGATCGCCGTCGAGTCCTGGTAAACGACCGACATGCCCAGCGCATCGAGTTGGTGCGCCCCGTTCGTCAGCGGTCCGAGCGAGCAGGGTGTGCCCAGCGCCGTGCAGGTCGGCGCGAGCGTGTTGGAGCCGCTGTAGTACGACAGCACCGCCTGGCGCGCCATGTCACGCGACGCGCCCTGCAGCATCGTGTAGATGAGGAGTCCACGGCCGAGGTCCACCGTCGCACCGATCAGCAGGAAGATCACTGGCGCGATCAGCGCAAATTCCAGAAGAGCCTGCGCCCTGGATGACCGTTTCACCACGACGTGGTCGCGCGGCTCGACCCCGAGATCGTGATACCGCCTCCAAGGACGTTGAGGTCGCTGAATCCGTAGTAGACCGAGACGTCGACCTCTGAGTGGTAGAGGGTCTGAGTCGAGCCGCTGCAGTTCGACGACGATCCGCAGTACACCGCGACGACCGCCTGCCCTGGGACCGGTGTGGTGTAGTCGGTGCCCGCGACGAAAGGCGGCGCGTGGGCGACCACCGTGGGGCAGACGATGCTCGTGGTGACGGCTGCGAGGTCCGCGGTGACGAGGCTGCACATCGCCGGCAGGCCTGGCCCGTTCGTGGTCGATGTCTTGCCCGCCACGTAGCGGGCGGCGTCGCGGGCGGCGTCGGAGGTTTCGGTGGCGAACGAGTAGCCGCGCCCCATCTCCAGCACGCCCGCGACCAGGACGATCAGGATGGGAAGGGTCAGCGCAAGCTCGACGAGGGCCTGGCCTTTCCCTCTTCTACTGCTGTCCATCGAGCTTGAGGCTGGCCAGGATCACCTTGGCGATCTCTGCCGAGCCGCGGGACACCGACGACGAAGGATCGTGCTGGATGACAAGTCCGCCGGCGAGGGTCGAATCTTCCGGTCGGGAGTCGTCGAAACCGACGATCACCGCCATCTTGCGGCCGAGGATCGACTCCACCGCGGCGCGGTCGAGCGGCGGGTGCGGTGAGCGCTGGTTCAGAACCAGCTCGATCCGGTTGTCCGGTACGTTCATGATGTCGCGGAAGATCGCAAGCGCACGGCGCGCGTCCGTCATGGCGGCGATCTCCGGCGGCACGACGACGACGAGGCACTCCGCTCGCTCGATCGCCGCGAGCGAGGCTTCCGACAGCGACGTCCCGACGTCGACCACGACGAGCTTGTGCCAGCCGACCACTGTGTCAAGAACGCGGCCGGTGAGCTCTCCGGTCAAAGTGTCGACCTCCTCGGGACGCAGAGTCCCGGGCAGGACGCCGAGTCCGGACCTGTGGTTGACGATGTTGCCGCGGATCGCCGCCTCGAAGTCGGCCGCCGCGGCCTTGGAGGCGCTGACGACCGAGCCAGTCGCGATCAGGTCGGCGAACAGCACCGCGTGGCCGAAAGGCGCCGCCAGGTCGATCAGCAGGACCTGGCGTGGGAAGGTCCGGGCGAGCGCGGCCGCGGTGTTGATGGCGAGGGTGGTCGTGCCGGCGCCGCCCTTGGCGGAGAAGAACGCGACGATCGGAGCGCCGATCTCGGACTCGCGCTGCGCCGCGATGGCCGCCGCCGCGGCGAGCTCCTGGTCCCAGAGCTTGTCCAGGGTGACGGCGACCTCCTCGACGTTGGACCCAAGGCCTTCGAGCAGCCCGTCGCGATCAAGCGTCAGCAGGACCGCGTCGCTCAGGCCGTAGAGGTTGGTGACGTAGCGGTCGCCGGTGCGGGGGGCGGGAAGGATGACCAGGTCCCCCGGGACGGGCCGCCGGGTCATCAGGACACGGCTGGTTCCGTCCGTTATCGACATCTCCAGCTGGCCGGACTCCAGGAAGACGACCACGTCGCCGCCCTGGCCGCCCAGGCGCAGGGTGTCCCGGGCGCGGAGGTTGACCGAGCGCATCCGGCGGGCGACCGCGCGCAGCACGCCGTCGTTGAGCTGTGAGAAAACGGCGGACATCTCCAGGATGCGCATCCGCCGCTGAACTGCGGACGGCGCCTGGTCTCCGGCGGGTCCGCTGCCTGTGGCGGCCACCTGGCGTGTCTCTTCCTCCCGCGCCCGCTGTAAGGTTTCGCGAACCTCAGGGGCGGTCAAAACGCCGATACTGTAGCGACCCTTCCAGAAAATGGACCCTTCGCTTCGCAGCAACGGCTCAAATACCCGGCCGGCCAACCCTACCCGGCCCCCGTCCTCTCGGTCCCGCGTGGCAGGCAAAGTTGACCGTGTGCTTAACACCGCGCTGGATGGGGAGAAGGCCGCCGTGCTCAGCGTCACGGTCCCCGAGCTCCTGGCGGATCCTGAAGGCGTGGCCCACACCTTCGCCTCCGTGCTCGGGCGTAAGGGGGCCGGCGTGACAGCGCACTGGATGGTCCACGAGATGTTCCGACGCTCGAACCTGTCGGACGACCTCCTCGACTCCCTCGTCAACCCGGACCCTGCCACACGCGCTGCGGCGGCCAGGATCTGCGGCGCCGCGCGCCTCACCGAGGCGGCGCTCTGGATCTCGGACCTGGTCAACGATCCTGTTCCCCGGGTGCGTGAGGCGGCCGTCCGCTCGCTGGGCCAGCTCGGCGGCAGGCGCGCGGTCGACGAGCTCATGGCCTCCGCCGACAGCATCCCGCTGCATCGGCTGGCCATCGCCCTGTCCAAGGCGGCCTCCGACGTGGACGTCGAGGCTTTGATGCGGCAGCCCGCCAACGAGCGGGCGGCGGTGGCGACGGTGCTGGCCTGCGGCCTCCGGCGCGACGTCCTTCGCGTCCCGCCCCTGCTTGGGATCGCTCACGACCGGCGTTGGCCTAAGCAGGTGCGTTTTGCGGCCTGCAGGGCACTCGCCATGATCGGCGACCGGTCGGCGGCCGACGGCCTGCATCGCATCGCCGAGAAAGATGCCGATCCAGAGATTCAAAAGGCGGCCCAGCGCGCACACCGGCGCGTCCTCAGACGGGCCGTGGCGAGGCGCAGATGAAGCTCTCCGAGCGGTTCGACCGGCGCTACCAGCAAACGCCGGCCACCGCCTCGCAAGCGCCGGCAGCCCCAGCCGCGGAGCCGGCGGTGGCGACGCCGACCCCACCCGATGGCACCGCCAGCGTCGCACCCCCGGAGCGCCGCGGCGCATCGCGGGACCCCATCACGACCGAGATGCCATCGATCGACGGAGCCCGCCGCAACGTCGAGGGACCGGCGACCTTGAGCCCCGCCCTCGCGGCCGCCAAGGCGGAGATCCACGCCGACCTGCTGCGCCGGCACGCCGCCGCCATCGACATCACCAACCGCGCCGGGATCCGTCGCCTGCTGCTGCAGCTGACCGAGGAGCATTTCCGAAACAAGCCGCCGGCGGCGCTCGTCACCGCCACCGACCGCGAGCGGCTGGTCGACATCCTCTTCGACGAGGTCATCGGCCTCGGGCCACTGGAGGCGCCGCTGCGCGACCCCGACATCACCGAGATCATGGTCAACCGGCCGGAGCAGATCTTCGTCGAGCGCCGCGGGCGCATCGAGCTGACGAACCTTGCGTTCGAGGACGAGGCCAGCCTTCGTCGCGTCATCGACCGCATCGTCTCGACCATCGGCCGCCGCGTCGACGAGTCAGAGCCGATGTGCGACGCGCGGCTCAAGGATGGCTCGCGGGTCAACGTCGTGATCCCGCCGGTCGCGATCTACGGGCCGTGCCTGACGATCCGCAAGTTCGGTCGCGAGGTGCTGACGCCAGAACGCATCGTCTCGAGCGGCGGTTCGAACGAGGCGATCCTCGAGTACCTGGACGCCGCTGTGCAGACGCGGCTGAACATCATCGTCTCGGGCGGCACCGGCTCCGGCAAGACAACCCTGCTCAACGTGCTGTCGGGTTTCATCCCGCCGACCGAACGAATCGTCACGTGCGAGGACGCTGCCGAGCTGCGACTGCGCCAGGTGCACGTGATCAGCCTCGAATCGAAACCCGCGAACGTCGAGGGGCGCGGCCAGATCACGATCCGCGACCTCGTGCGCAACGCGTTGCGGATGAGGCCCGATCGGATCATCGTCGGCGAGGTGCGCGGGGGCGAGGCGCTCGACATGCTGCAGGCCATGAACACCGGTCACGACGGCTCGATGAGCACGGTCCACGCGAACAATGCGCGCGACGCGATCAGCCGCCTCGAGACCCTGGTGCTGCTTGCAGGGACGGAGCTGCCGTCGCGCGCCATTCGCGGCCAGATCGCGTCGGCCATCAACATCGTCGTCCAGACCGAGAGGCTGCGCGGCGGCTCGCGCAAGATCGTGAGCATCGCGGAGGTTCAAGGCATTGCGGACGGCGAGATTGCAATGCAGGAGGTTTTCACGTTTCGTCAAGTGGCGGTCACTCCCGATGGCCGCGCGGTCGGCTTTCACACCGCGACGGGCGTGCGCTCCAACTATCAGGCGCACTTCGAGAGCAACGGCGTTGATCTGCCGGCGGAAATGTTCAATCCGCTGAATCAACCGGCGATGGAGAACCTCTACTAGATGGACGACCTGACCAAGCTTGGCGCAGATCAGCCCGCAGACCAGAAGGACGGGCATCACCGCATGATCGAGGTCGACGCGGCGCTGCTCGCGGATGTTGGACACCAGCTGCGTAATCAGCTGAACGCGGTCGTCGGCGCCGCGGGGCTGCTGTCGACTGGCGCGGAAACGAGCGATGAGCGCGAGCTGGCGGCGATCATCGAGACCGGGGCGGAGCAGGTCTCGCGCATCGTCGATGAGTTCCTCGACTTCGCGACGCTCGAGGGCGGCGACTTCGAGCTGGCGCTGCATCCGTTCGATGTGCGCGCCGCGGTCGAGAGCTGCCTTGGGCTCGTGTCCGAGTCGGCGGGAGCGAAAGGCCTGGACGTGTCGTTCAACGCGATGCCCGACGTGCCGAACGTCGTCATCGGTGACTCACGGCGCCTGGAGCAGGTCGTGGTGACGCTGCTGCACGCCGCGGTGGAGCGCACCTACCGCGGGGGCATCGGCATCGAGCTTTCGTCCGAAAACCGTGGCGGGCTCGTGGCGCTGCACTTCAAGATCCGCGACACCGGTCGCGGCGTCCCCGCGCGAATCCTTCGTGGCGGGCTCGACGGCGCCACAGGCCCCTACGACAAGCTCGAGCCTGGGGATCGCCTGGCGGTCCTGAGCCTGCACACGACGAAGCATCTCGTCGAGCTTATGGACGGCGAGTTGCGAGTCGAGCAGGGTGGGGTGGAGGCCGGACCGGACGCCGGCACGACGTTCGAGTTCACCGTCCTCGCTGAAGCGCTGCCGGGAGGGGTCGCCACGACCCAGCTCACGCTCGAGTCGATGCGCGTGCTCGTCGTGGCGATGGATCCGACCGAGAAGCGATTGCTCACGCTGCAGGTCGAGCAGTGGGGGGCGACGGCGACATCGGTCCTTCCCGAGGAGGCGCTGTCTGCGCTGCAGGTCGGGCGCCCATTCGACATCGCGCTGGTCGAGCACAGGCCGCCCGAGATCGACGGCCTCGACATATCGCAATCGCTCCGAGCGATGCGTCGGGCGGACCAGATGCCGATCGTGCTGATCTCGTCGTTCCCACCAGGCCCCGCCGAGACCGAGGCCGCGGACAGCGGCGTGATTCAGGCCACTCTGACCAAGCCGGTGCCTGCCCGCACCCTGCACGACGTCATGATCCAGGTCGGCGGCCGTGGTGCCCGGCCGCGCGAAGCCCAGGCGGTCGAGCCGGGGGCGCTGCGCGTCCTTATCGCCGACGACAATGCCTTGAACCAGAACCTCCTGAAGAGGCTCGTCGGAAAGCTCGGGCATTCGGTCGATGTCGTGTCGACGGGGCGCGAAGCCGTCGCGGCGGTCGCGCAGCAGCCTTACGACGCGGTGCTGATGGACGTGCTGATGCCAGAGATGGACGGCCTCGCCGCCGCCGAGGCGATCTGCCGGCGTTGGCCTCGGGGCAATCGCCCGCGCCTGATCGCGCTGACCGCGATGACGGGGCCGGGCGACCAGGAGCGCTGCCTGCGGGCCGGTTTCGACGACTACATGGGCAAGCCTGTGCGGTTGGAGGAGCTAGGTGAGGCTCTCAAAGCCGCCGAGGGCTACCGAACGAACCGGGAAAGGAACGGGCTCTAGAACCTAACCCCGGAGGCGGTTGTCCAGTCGGTCCTCGTGCGTCGCGAGGCGCCCGGCGCGAGCCTCGAGATAGACCACGACGATCACGATCATTCCGCCGAGGACCATGAAACCGCCGAGGGCCTCGGCCTCTACTCCGACGGGCTGGGCGATGATCTGGATCATCGCCGCGCCGAAGACCAGGATGTAGCTGACACCGAGCAAGCGCACGCGAGGAGCGACCGATGCGGTGTCGCCTCCGCGCCACGGGCGCCTGCCGACGATCAGGAGATACGCGCCCATCAAGAGCGCGAGCCCGGCGAGGACGAGGGAGATGAGCTGAACGTAAGCCGTGGCCATCGGCGCGAGAGTTTAACTGCGGATCGGGCGATTCTTACAATCGGTAACTCAATGCGCCGCTCCGAGCCGATCAAGGCCGTCCGCGGAGTCCGCGACCTGCTACCCGCAGAGCTCCCGATCTGGAGGGCTACGGAGCAGGCGGCGCGCGACGTCGCCCACCGCTTCGGCTACGAAGAGATCGTGACGCCGGTCCTCGAGCACGCCGAGCTGATCGAGCGGGTCGGTGAGGACACCGACGCCGTGGCCAAGGAGCTGTACCGCTTCGACGACCGCGGAGGCCGCAACCTCGCTCTGCGGCCAGAGGCCACGGCGGGCGTGGTTCGGGCCTACTTCGAAGGTGGCCTCAACCAGGGGCCACAGCCCTCGCGTCTTTATTTGATCGGTCCGATGTTCCGCTACGACCGTCCGCAGAAGGGGCGCTACCGGCAGTTCTTCCAGTTCAACGTCGAGGCCATAGGCGGGACGGCTCCAGGTCTGGACGCCGAGGTGATCGAGGTTGCCGAGGGCTGGCTCAGCGAGGTCGGCATCACCGACCTTCGCCTCGAGGTCAACAGCATCGGTGACGGCAAGTGCCGGCCCGCGTATCTCAAGCGGCTGAAGGAGTACTACCGGCCGCTGAAATCCCAGCTCGGTGGTGACTCGCAGCTGCGTCTCGAGCGCAACCCCCTTCGTCTTCTCGACTCCAAGCTGCCGCAGGACCAACCCTTGAAGGCGGGCGCACCGAAGATTACCGACCACCTGTGCCCCGAATGTGCGGCGCACTGGGCGGCCGTGCTGCGCCTGCTGGACTCGGCGGGGATCGAGTATCAGCTCAACCCGTTCCTGGTCCGCGGCCTCGACTACTACACGCGCACGGTCTTCGAGTTCTATCCGGGCGGCGCAGCGGGCCAGCAGGACGCCCTGGGCGGGGGCGGACGGTATGACGGACTGGCCGAGGTCGAGGGCTGGCCCGCCACCCCCGCGGTCGGATTCGCGAGCGGCCTCGACCGCGTCACCGAGCTGGTGGACGCGAGCTCCGTGCCGGTTCGACCGGCCGCCGACGTCGTGGTGCTTCCCGACGGCGATCTCCAGCTCGAGGCCGCGGAGGTGGGGCGCATCTGCCGCGCCGTTCGATCGGTCTCGGTCGACTACGAGCCGAAGAGCCTGCGCGCGAAGATGCGCTCGGCCAACAAGCTCGGTGCGCGTTGGGTCGTGCTTTTCGACGCGGAGCAGGCGCGCCGCCGCGTCGCGAACCTGAGGGACATGTCGAGCGGGACGCAGGAGGAGCTCGACTGGGTCGAGCTCCCGACGAGGCTGGCGTGAGCGGGTTCACCGCGCCGCACTGCGGATCGCTTCGCGCGTCTGACGTGGGCAAGGACCTCGAGCTCTACGGGTGGGTAGCGCGCCGCCGCGACCACGGCGGTGTCACCTTCATCGACCTGCGTGACCGCTGGGGCCCGGTCCAGGTCGTGCTCAAGAATCCCGATGGCCTGCCGCAGCTGCGGCTCGAGTACGTGGTGCGCGTCCGCGGTCGTGTTTCGCGCCGCCCCGGCGGATCGGAGAACCTGAAGATGGCGACGGGTGAGGTCGAGGTCCTGGCGGACGAGCTCGAGGTGCTGAGCGAGTCGCAGCCGACGCCTTTTCCGATCGAGGATCCGGAAGAGCCGGACGAGAAGACGCGCCTGGAATATCGCTACCTCGACCTTCGGCGACCGCACATGACGCGGATGCTGGAGCTTCGCAACAAGGTGAACCGGATCATCCGCGACTACATGGAGTCACGCGAGTTCATCGAGGTCGAGACGCCGATCCTCACGCGCAGCTCGCCCAGCGGCGCGCGCGACTTCCTCGTCCCGTCACGCCTGCATCCGGGCGATTTCTACGCGCTGCCGCAGGCGCCGCAGATGCTGAAACAGCTGTTGATGGTTTCAGGCGTGCAGCGTTACTACCAGATCGCGCGCTGCTTCCGGGACGAGAACCTCCGCGCCGACAGACAGCCCGAATTCACGCAGCTCGACGTCGAGATGTCCTTCGGCGACGAGGAGGATGTCTTCGCTCTGACCGAAGGCTTGATGGCGGAGCTCTGGGAAAGGGTCATCGGTGTGAAGCTCGCGACGCCGTTTCCGCGGCTCGACATCAAGGAGTCGTTCCTGCGCTACGGCAGCGACAAGCCCGATCTGCGCTATGAGCTCGAGATCGCCGACCTCGGTGAGGCCCTGTCGTCCACCCGCGCCGAGATCTTCCGCAAGGTCCTGGCCGCTGGCGGGGTGGTCAGAGGCCTCGCCGTGCCCGGAGGCAAAGACCTCACCCGGCGCGAGCTCGACGATCTGGTGACGGTCGCCAAAGGCGCGGGTGGGCAGGGCCTGGCGTGGGTGCCTGGCGGTGCGCTGGACAAATTCTTGAGCGAGAGCGAGATAGCCGACATCAAGCGCTTGACGGGGGCGGGACCCGACGACATCGTCCTGATCGCGGCCGACCGCAGGCGCAAGGCGGAGACGGTGATTGGGCTGATCCGCAGGGAGATCGCTCGGCGCCGCAACCTCATCCGGCAGGACGAGTGGAAGTTTCTGTGGATCAACCCCACCTACCTTTTCGACGAGGACGACCAGGGTCATCTCACCTACGCGCATCACCCCTTCACCCGTCCGTTTGCCGAGGACATGTCATTCGTGGAGGAGAGGCCGTACGACGTGCGCGCCCACGCCTACGACATCGTCTGCAACGGCTACGAGCTTGGCGGCGGAAGCCTGAGGATCTACGACCCTGCCATGCAGGAGCGCGTGTTCCAGCTGCTGGGCATGCCGCTCGAGACGATCCGCGAGAGGTTCGGCACCCTGCTCGAGGCATTCACGTATGGCGTTCCGCCGCACGGCGGCATCGCGCCGGGCATCGACCGGATCGTGATGATGCTCGGCGGCACCGAGAACATCCGCGACGTGATCGCGTTTCCAAAAACGCAGCTGATGAGCGACCTGATGCTCGGCGCGCCGTCCCAGGTCGACCAGGCCCAGCTCGACGAGCTGCAGATCAGAGTCATCGAAAAGCCGTCGTAGGATTGACTCCGCTCCCGAAGAGTGGCGTGCAAGTGCGGCTTGCCCAACACTCGAGACGACGGGACCCCGGAGTCCGCAAGGCCGACCAAATGCCCGCTGGACGGGACTTGGAGAGCCGAGGCAGGGGACCCACCTGAGCATGCTCAGGACAACCCACCGACGTCACTCGGAGGGAGCACCTTCGCCGGATAGTCCGGACTATCCAGGTGTTTGGGAGTTACAAAGCGCGGTTGGTCCGGACCATCCGGTGTAGGAGGGCCGGTGAGACTGATTCCTCCCGGCCTGGTCGTGGCCGTCCTCCTCGTCCTGATCGTCTCCCAGCTCTGTTACGCCTTCCTGCCCTACCGCCGCCGTGCCTACGTCCCGATCCTGGTCATGACGGCGATCGGCTTCGGCCTCGGCCAGCTGTGGGACTTTCTGGGCCTGCCTTCCTGGCGCCTGGGCGAGGCGAACTTCCTGCCGGCGCTGATCTTCGCGCTCCTTCTCCAACCTCTCGCCCGGTTCGTGCCCCGACCCGGCCAGGAACCGAGAGAAGCCGAACCCGGCAACCCCAACCCGCGCACTTAAGATTGCTGCTGTGTTTGCCGGCCCGGGCATGGGGGTATTCAGTCGGTGAGCAGCCAGAGCTTCATGTGGATCGCGTTCGGGGTGGCTGCGCTAATCGTGGCGCTGGCCCTGGCCGGGGTCTTGGTCCGGTTACGCGGAACCCTTGGGGCGGTGAATGAGCTGCTCGATACAGCCAATGAAGAGATGAAAGAGACGCTGCCAGAGGTGCGACAGACGATCGAGAACGTCAACGACATCACGTCGGGCGTGAACGTCGGGCTGCGCACAGGGGGTCGTGGTCTCGCTGCGTTCGGGCGTGGCATCAACTCCGCCGTACACGGCGTGAGAGTGGCGGGACAGAGCATTGTTCGCTCGGTTAAAGGAGGTTAGCGGTGGCTGACGACAACGGCGGTGGCGGTTTCGGCTGGTTCATCCTCGGCGGCCTCGTCGGACTTGCGGTCGGCGCCTACATCGCGTCCGGACCCGGGCGTGAGCAGATCGACGGCCTGCGCAGCAAGACGATCGAGCTGAGCGGCAGCGAGCCCGTGCAGCGAGCGCGCCAGGCGGCGCAGCGCGCGCGCGACATGGCGACAGATCCGAATCACCCGGTGGGCAAGGCGATCCAGGACGGAGTCGCCGCCGCCAAGCGAAAGCGCGAAGAGCTGGAGGCAGCGGCCGCGCGTCGCATGCCGTCGGCCACGACGAGCCTGGAGGAGTAGGCGGACGACCGATGGCCAAGCGCAATCTCGCTGAGCTGAAGATCCCCGCCACATCGGCGTTCATCCCGGTGGCCAAGCGCGTCGCGACCACGCTGGGCGGTCAGCTCGGGTTGAGCCTCATGGACCTCGACGAGCTTGCGATCGCGCTGACGCAGGCGTGCGACAGCGCGATCGCGGCGGCCGACGACCTCGGCACGCCCGCCGACCTGAAGCTCACGTACTTCGCCACGAACCGCGCGCTGGTCGTCGACGTCGACCTGATGCCGACAGGCGGGGCGCTCACCCTGCCGGCGGCAAAGCACGACTCGACCGTCGACCCCGAGCTGCAGCGGCTCGCCTACGAGATGATCCGCTGCTTCGTCGATGACTTCCGACCGGTCATCGAGCCGCGCACGGGACACGTGCGGTTCCGGATGGTCAAGCACCTGGCAGGCTGATCCGTCCTCCGCTGCGCAATCACTATTAGGTAGTGGCCAGCTCCACGCGGCTTCCGCGCGAAGAGTTGCGGGCGCTGCACCGGCGGTACAGGGAGACGACCGATGCGGCCGAGCGCGATCGCATTCGGGCAGAGCTCGTGGACAACTACCACGACTTCGTGTACTTCCTTGCGCGCAAGTTCGCCAATCGCGGCGAGCCGCTCGAGGACATCGCGCAGGTCGGTTATCTCGGGCTGATCAAGGCGATCGAGCGCTTCGACCCCGACCTCGGATACGAGTTCACGACCTTCGCGACCCTGACTGTCGCGGGCGAGATCAAACGCTACTTCCGAGACAAGGGCACCGCGATCCGCTTTCCTCGCCGCCTGCAGGAGCTCCATCAATCTGTGCTTCGCGTCAACGAGCAGATGAAGAACGAGCTCGGTCGCGAGCCCACCGTGGGTGAGCTTGCGGAGCGGCTGGGTGTCACTCCGGACGACGTGACGGAGGCGATGGAGATGGGCCCGGCCGTCGTGCCGGTGTCCCTGGATCAGCCGGTAGGCAGCGGCGATGGTCAGGAGAGCCGTTCGGTCGCCGAGCAGATCGGCGGCGCGGATCCGGAGCTGGATCGGGTCGAGATGCGCGACGTCCTCGAGCGCGCGATGGAGCACCTGACGCCGCGCGAGCGCGCGATCATGGCGATGCGCTTCTACGAGCAGATGTCGCAGTCGGAGATCGCCAAACGCCTCGGCATCAGCCAGATGCATGTCTCCAGGCTGCAGCGCGCCGCGCTCGAGCAGCTGCGCAAGTACGTCCCCCAGGAGACCGCTGGCTGATGTGCATGCTGAAACCCGCGACCGCCGGCACTCGCGGCATTGGAACCGCGCCTAAACCCGCGAGCGCCGGCGCTTGCGGGAAAGCCCGGTAAACATGCCGCTCCTGGAGGAGGAGGCGCCGCGCGATCCGTATGAGCTGTTCACCAGATGGTTTCGTGAAGCCCAGGAAGCCGGCGCGGTGCAGCCGGACGCGATGACGCTGGCGACCGCCGGCGAGGATGGCGTGTCCGCGCGCATGGTCCTGTTCAAAGGCCTGCACAACGGGACGTTTCTCTTCTACACCAACTACGACAGCCGCAAGGGGCGCGATATAGGTCATGACCGTCGCGTCGCGCTGGTGTTCTACTGGCCGGTCACACGTCATCAGGTGCGCGTGTATGGGATTGCGCACAAGGTCTCGCGCGAAGCGTCGATGGGCTACTTCCGCAGCCGGCCGCGAGGCGCGCAACTGTCGGCGCTGGCTTCGCCGCAGAGCCGCGTCGTCCGCTCGCGCGAGGTGCTCGAGAAGAAGGTCCTCGAGCTCGCTGCAACCCACCCTGACGATGTGCCGCTGCCGCGCTCCTGGGGCGGTTACTCGGTCAAACCGCGCTGGATCGAGTTCTGGGAAAACCGCGACGACCGCCTGCACGACCGGCTGCGCTACGTCGCCCGGGAACGGAGCGGTTGGCGCCTCGAAAGGCTCGCCCCCTAAACTCAACTAACCCCGTGACCGGGAACGAGATCCGCCGCCGCTTTCTAGAGCATTTCGAGAGACGGGAGCATCTGGGCCTGCCAAGCGCGCCGCTTGTGCCGCACGGCGACCCGAGCACGCTCTTCATCTCAGCCGGAATGCAGCCGCTCCAGCCCTACTACCTGGGCTCGAGCCGGCCGCCCGCGCCACGGCTCGCGTCGGTGCAGAAGTGTTTTCGAGCCGTCGACATCGACGAGGTCGGCGACAGAACTCACACGACGATGTTCGAGATGATGGGCAACTTCGCACCGACTGGCGCGTACTTCAAAGAGACGGCCATTCCACTCGCGTGGGAGCTCGTCCACGAGACATTCAAGCTGCCCATCAATCGCCTTCGCATCACTGTGCACCCAAGCGACGCGGAGGCTCTGCGGATCTGGACCGAGGTCATCGGAATCCCGGAAGACCGGGCGCACAAAGACGAAGGCAACTGGTGGGGACTAGGGCGAGGTCCGTGCGGTCCAGACTCCGAGATCTTCTACGACCTCGGTCGCGAGGTCGGCTGCGGGCAGGAGGATTGCTACCCCAATCACTGCGACCGCTATCTCGAGATCTGGAACCTCGTCTTTCCACAGTTCGATCAGCAGGCGGACGGGTCGCTCGTGCCGCTGCCGAAACCGGCGGTGGACACGGGCAGCGGTCTCGAACGCACGGCGGCCGCGCTTCAAGGCGTGCAGGACGTTTTTGAAACCGATCTTTTCGCACCGATCATCGAATTCGTTCGTGAGAACAGCTCCAGGCGGGACGTCCGTTCTGAGCGAGTCATCACCGACCACTTGCGCGCGATGACATTCTTGATCGGCGACGGCGTTGTGCCCTCGAACGAGGGACGAGGCTATGTGCTGCGGCGCCTGATCCGAAGGGCAGACCTGCACGCGCGACGTATCGGCATGAAGCGGCCGCTTGCGGAAGCGATCGTCACCACTGCGGACATCTTCAACCAGCCTTATCCGGAGTTGGTGCAGCGCGCAGGTCAGATCGGTGTCGCGGTGGCGGCGGAATCGCTGCGGTTCCAGAAAACTTTGGAGCAGGGCCTCGAGCAGTTCGAGAAGGTCGTGTCGCGTGGAACAAAGACCGTCTCTGGTCCCGATGCGTTTCGTCTGCACGACACGTTCGGGTTTCCATTGGAGCTCACGCGCGAGCTCGCGCGGGAGCGTGGGCTCGAAGTCGATGAGGACGGTTTCAAGATAGAGATGGCCGCGCAGCGTGAGCGCTCGCGCCGGGCGATTCCGAATCGCTGGGCCCTTGCCAGAGACATCCCAAAGTCGGAATTCACCGGGTATCGCGAGCTCGAAACCCACACCAAGATCGTGGGAATGCGCAAAACCGGCGTCGACGCCGAGTCCGCCGGTGAGGGTGATCCGGTCGAGGTTTTCCTCGAGCGCACGCCGTTTTACGCCGAAGCTGGCGGGCAGATCGGCGATACCGGGTTCATCACAACGGAAAGCGGTCGCGTGCGCGTCGAGGACACGCAGAAGCCGGTCGAGGGTGCAATTGCGCATCTCGGCACGGTGGTAACGGGCGAGATTCGCCTTGGCGAAAAAGCGACCGCTACAGTCGATGCCAACCGGAGGCGCCAGATCATGCGCCACCACTCGGCCACGCACCTTCTTCACAAAGCGCTTCGTGAAACCCTGGGCGATCAGGTCGTGCAGAAGGGATCGTGGGTGGGCCCGGACCACACGACGTTCGACATCCCCCTCAACCGCGCAATCACCAAGGCAGAGCTCACCCGGATCAACAGCCGGATCAGCGAAAAGGTGCGCGAGGCGCTTCCGTTTCATGAGAGCCAGATGCCGTACCGGGAGGCGGTGGCGCAGGGCGCCATGCATCTTTTCGAGGAGAAGTACGGCGATGTGGTTCGCGTCGTGTGCTTCGGCGATTGGACATGCGAGCTGTGCGGCGGCACCCACGTCAAGAACACCGCTGACATCGGCACGGCGATCATCGTTTCGGAATCGAGCATCGGATCCGGGCTGCGGAGACTCGACATGGTCGTCGGCGAGACGGCAGACGAGTTGGTTGGCAAAGACCGCGAGCTGCTCAGTGAGCTCGCCCGCTCCTTCAACGCGAGCCGCGAGCAGCTCCCGGAGCGGATCCAGGCGATGCGCGCCCAGGTCAAGGAGCTGGAACGCGAGCGCGACCGGCTGCGACAGGAACGGATCGGTCGCGACGGCATCGAGGTCAAGCACGGCCGTATCGACTACGTGGCCGAAACGGTGGACGCTTCCAACATCGACGAATTGAAGTCGTACGCGGACCGGTACCTGGAGAAGGTCCGGTCCGGGATCGTAACCGTCGTCGCCAACGACAAGTTTGTCATCAAGGTGTCCAAGGACCTGACCAACCAGTACGATGCCAATCGCCTCAAGGAGCTCTTCGGCAAAGGAGGCGGCCCGGCGCACCTCGTGACCGGCACGTTGACGGTAACCGCGGACGAAGCATTCAAACGCCTTGCAGACGCCCTGAAATGACGAAGTTCAAATTCCTCCGCAAACGCAGCGACTACTACCGCCACTTCACCGTGCTCGACATCGGCACCGACCTCATCAAGGTGCTCGTGGTGCGACGCGAAGGGCCCGACGGCGAGGTGCTGGGAGTGGGGAGGGAGCCGCAGGCGCCGGCCGCCATGTCCGGTGGTGCGATCGCGGACCTCGAGTCGGTCATCAACTCGTGCAACCGCGCCCTCGAGGCTGCGGAGGACATGGCCAAGACCGTGCCCGGTCAAGTAGTCGTCGGCATCGCGGGCGAATTGATCAAAGGCTTCTCGTCGACGATCGCCTATCCGCGCGAGAACTCGAAGTCGCGGGTCAGGGGCGCCGAGATGTCGACCATGCTCCAGATGGTTCAGCGCCGCGCGCTGCGCGAGGCACAGCACCTGCTGGAGATGGAGCGCAGCTACGGCCAGCTCGAGGCCCGGCTCGTGCACTCGGCGATCACCAACGTGCGTGTCGACGGATACCCGGTCACGAACCCGGTCGGTTTCACGGGCAAGAACCTCGAGGTGACCGTCTTCAACACGTTCGCACCGATGACCCACATCGACGCGGTCGAGACGGTCGTGCGTGAGCTCGACCTGGAGCTGGCGGCCGCGGTCGCTCAGCCCTACGCGTTGGCGCGCGCTTGCGCCAACGAGGAGATCTGGGCCGAGGGCGGCATCTTCGTCGACGTCGGCGGCGGCACGACCGACGTCGCACTTATCCGCGACGGCGGGGTGGAGGGAACTCGAATGTTCAACCTCGGCGGCCGCGCTTTCACGCGCCGCCTCGCGCTCGCGTTCGGCCTGAGCTATGAAGAGGCCGAGGCGCGCAAGCTGCGCCACTCCGAGGGACTTCTCTCCGCCGACCAGCACCGCCAGGTCTCGGAGCTGCTCGGTGCGGACGCCGAGGTGCTGCTGCAGGGTCTCGCGCTTAGCATCAGGGAGCTGTCACGCGGTGAGCGCCTGCCCACCAGCATCTACCTCTGCGGAGGCGGAAGCCTGCTCCCCGAGCTGACCACCGAGATGGTCAAGAACAACTGGGCGGCAGGCCTGCCGTTCCCGCGCGAGCCTCGGGTCAGGCATCTCGTGCCGTCCGACGTGCGCAACCTCACGGACTCGACGGGCCAGCTGTCGAGCCCCCAGGACATCGCCCCGATGGGCCTCGCCAACCACGCGCTCCGAACTGAAGCGGAGGAGCGAGACACCGTGAACACCGTCATGAGACGGGTCCTGTCCGCTATAAAAGTCTGACCAGGCCTGCAGGAGACTCATAAACGACATGGCAACGAACCCGATTTACGTCGAGACGGAAGAGGAGATCCCGGAGCTCGTGGAGCGCCTTCGCCGCTACCACGGGGAGGACACGATGCTGGTTCTGCCGATGCGCTCGCGCATCGGGCAGAGCCGTTTCAACTTCCAGCTGCTGCGCAACTACGCAGCACGGCTCGGCAAGCGCGTCACAGTGGTCTGCGACGACCCGGCGGTGCAGAAGATGGCGTCCGAGACCGGCTTCGCCGTATTCGGTGCCGTTGGTCCGGAGGGCGAAGGGATCCCGTCCGAGGCCGAGGCTCCGCCGCCCATGCGGAAGTGGTGGCAGCGACGGCAGGTCACGCCGACGACGCATGTCGGCGTCGCAGCTCCGACCCGCCTCATTACGAAGACCGCGACCGAGGTCAAGCCCGGCCGCTTCCTTCTTTATGTGACCGCGGTGACGCTGATCCTGGTCGGCATTTTCGCGGCGGCGGTTTTCGTGCCCTCCGCGTCGGTGACGCTGGTGGCGCAGGCGGAGCCGTTCACGACCAAGGACGTCGAGATCCAGGCCCAGCCCGGCAAGCAGCCGATCCACGTCCGGTCCATGAGTGTCACCAGCTCGAACTCCCAGGGCTTCAAGGTGACCGGATCGATCGACGTCCCGCTTGCCCCCTCGACCGGGGTGGTCACTTATTCGAATGGCTTCGGCAAGCCCTCCTGTCCGGGGATCAACTGTGGGTCCCCGGGCATCAACATCCCGTACGGACAGCGCCTGATGAACACGAACGGAATCGAGTTTGCGCAGTCGTCACAGACCATCACCGTTCCGTGGGCATCGGGTGGCACCCCAGGCACCGCTCAAGCCAACGTCGTCGCCGTCAAGCCCGGCAGCGCTGGAAACGTGGGCGACCACACCATCACCCAGATCCAAGACAACCCGTACGACAAGCTCACTGTGACCAATCCACTGGCGACGGGTAATGGCACCGATCCTTCGTCGACTCCGCAGATGACCGAAGCCGACTTCGACGCAGGCCGCGCCCAGCTGGAGCAGGAGATCCACCAGACCATCGCCCAGCAGATCCAGGGAGCGGGGCAGCCCGGCGAGAAGCTCAGCGACACGCTGATCTTCGGGCCGCCGCAGTACACCACGGACCACCAGCCGGGAGACAAGGTTCCCAGCTTCAGCGGGACGATGACGATTAGCGGCGAAGGCGATTTCTACAACGACGCAGACGTGATCTCGGCGTACAAGACCTACCTCGCGCAGCACGTGCCGAACAACCTGCAGCTGCTCACGGAGAGCCCGACCCAGGTGCAGTACCGCCTGCTGAGCTCGGCCAAGGGCGGATTCCTCGTGTTCGTCGGCAACGCCTCGGCCTACGTGGCGCCGACGCTCGACGAACACCAGATCCGCGCGGCGATCGTGGGCCGGCCGACGGCGCAGGCGCGCTTCTACCTGGAGAAGCTTCCCATCCGCTCGGTGGCGATCAAAGAGGAGCCGTTGGCTTTGCCCCTGATGCCGCTGCTCGACAAGCGCATCACGCTCCACTACGTGGTCCAGTCGAACGCTCCGGCGGCGGCCGCGGCCTCCCAGGGAACACCGACGCCGTCTCCATCGCCGTCGCACGGCCCGTAGCGCTCGGGTCACCGGTGAGGGTGCTGGCCGTCGATCCGGGTTCGAGGCGCGTCGGCCTGGCCCTCAGCGACCCGACCGGCACCATCGCCCAGCCCCTGACGACGGTCGACGCCGAGCCCTATGACACCCTGGCCGCGCGGCTGGCGGAGGCCGCCAGGCAAAACGAGGCGACGCGCATCGTGGTCGGGCTTCCGCTCCAGCTCGATGGATCGACAGGCGACGCGGCCCGCTCTGCCCGCGCCCTGGCTCACGCTCTCCGCGGCGCGTCGGGCCTGCCGGTCGAGCTCGTCGACGAGCGCTTGACGACCGCGCTGGCCGAGCGCTCGATGATCGCCGGCGGCGTGCGGCGCGGCAGGCGTCGGGCGACCATCGACCGGGTGGCGGCGACCCTGCTCCTCCAGTCATATCTCGACGGCAAACATGTCTGACGAGGTGACGCTGATCGACGAGACCGGCGCCGAGCGCCGGTTCAGGATGCATGACGCGTTTGACCTTGATGGGGTGGCCTACTTCCTCGTCGAGGACGCGAACGACCCGGACGCCGTATTGCTTCTACGCGAGTCGACCTCCGGACTGGAGACCGTCGACGGGGACGACTTCCAGCGGGTCATGGCGGCTCTCGAGAAGGACGACGTCGAGTGAGACGGATCATCACCATCGTCGTGGTGCTCGCACTCCTCGGCTACGGCACGGCCCGCGGCCTCGACTGGTGGAACTACAACGTGAACACTCCAGTTTCGACGGCGAGCCATACGGTGCCGTTCCATATCGATCTGGGCGAGACCGCTGCGCAGATCGGCACGGACCTCCAGGACCAGGGCCTGATCCGCAGCACGATCGCGTGGGACATCTACGAGCGCGTCACCGGTGCGGGTCCCAAGTTCCAGGCCGGTGACTTCGTGCTCAACACCAACATGCCCATGAGCCAGATCGTGGTGGAGCTGCAGCACGGACATCCGAATCAGAAAAGGATCACTTTCAAAGAAGGATTCCCCCTGCGTTACCAGGCGCAGACCATCGACGACCTGCACCTGCCAGGAATCACCGGCAACGACTACCTGCTGGCGGCCAAAGACCCGACTCTCCCGGTGCGGTACACCTTCCTTCCGCAGCAAGCGTCGAACGGCGACTTCCCCTACGAGGGCTACCTCTACCCGGACACCTACCTGATCGATCCCTCGTCCGGCGCCAAAGGGGTCGTCGAGGTGCAGCTGCAGCAGTTCGGTCAGGTCTTCAACTCGGACGAGCGGGGGCAGATAGCTCAAGCCACGTCCGCGCGACCGGCCGAAGACATCAGGACCATCGTGATCCTCGCCTCGATGGTCGATCGTGAAGCCAACGACAAGTCGCCGACCGATCGCGGCAACGTGTGCAGCGTCTACTACAACCGGCTCGCGATCAACATGCCGCTCGGCGTCGACGCAACTCTTCTTTACGGCCTCGGTCGGCTGTCGCCCGAACCGACGGGCACTGAGCTGGCGATGGACAACCCGTGGAACACGCGCAAGCACGCTGGACTGCCGCCGGGCGCGATCAGCAACCCGGGCAAAGCGGCGATCGACGCTTGCGTCAACCCGCCCAAGACAAACTTTCTCTTCTACTTCACCGACCGGCAGGGCACGACGCACTTCGAGACCAACCAGCAGCAGTTCGACAGCGACGTGGCGAAGTACGGCACGAGCGGCAGCTGAGAGTTTTCTTACTCGGCAGCGGAATCTCCTACTCACGCAGTCCTGCCATGCAGAACGCGGCTTTCCAGGCGCTGGAGATGGACGACTGGTCCTATGACCTTCTGGACGTCCCGCCGGACGAGCTGAAAGCTGCCGTCGACGGACTGCGCGCGCCGAACGTCGCCGGCGCCAACGTCACGACCCCGTACAAGCAGGCGGTGATGGACCAGCTCGACACCATCTCGCCCGAAGCCTTGCGTGCTCGCGCGGTCAACACGATCGTCCACGACGGCGGGCGGCTGCGCGGATTCAACACCGATATCGCCGCGATCCACGCGACGGTCGATGAGGTCGGGGTCGAGCCCGAGGGCTCGAACGCGGTGATCTTCGGCGCGGGTGGCGCTGCGCGCGCGAGCGCTGTGGCGCTCGATGGCGCGCATCTCACATTCGTATGCCGTCGCCCCGATGAGGCCGACCTTCCCGGCACGGTCGTCTCGTGGACAGATCGCTCTGTGCCCGCCTTGACGCGCGCGGCCGACGTGCTCGTCAACGCCACGCCTCTTGGCCGCCACGAGGAGATGCCGCTGCGGCCGGCCGCCCTTCCGCAATCCGGCGCCGTGATCGACCTCGTCTACGTCACGGGCGGGACGCCCCTGGTGCGGAAGGCGCGTTCGCTCGGCCTGCGGGCAGTCGACGGCTGGGAGATCCTCCTCGCGCAGGGCGCGGCCGCCTTCCTGATGTGGACCGGACGCAGCGCACCCATGGACGCGATGCGCGACACTCTCCAGCCGTGAATCAGTACCTGATCGCGATCCTGTGGGCCGTCGTCGGCGCGGTTGCCGGGATCGGCGTGCGCTGGACATCGGTTCGGCTTGCAATCCTCGAGGGCGGCCTCGAGCCCGGCTACAAGTGGTGGCAGGTCTATGGGCCGCCGGTCCTGAGCGCGGTGGTCTTTGGCGCCTACGGCTACGAGATCAGCCCATTCGGAGTCCTGGTGGTGCGCAGCATCTTCGTCCTCGTGCTGGTGCAAGTGATCTTTTTCGATTTCGAGTACCACCTCATCCTCGACCGCGTGATCTTGCCCGCGATGGTGCTGGCGCTGGGACTGTCCGTGCTGGGCAAGCCATGGTGGCCGGGCGGCACGTTCTTCACGACCGGCATCGTCCTGGGACGGCCGTTCGCCGACGCGCTCCTCATGGGCCTCGGCACCGGGCTGTTGTTCCTGCTGCTGGCGGTCCTCGGCGCGGCGATCTTCAAAGCCGAGGCGCTCGGTTTCGGAGACGTCAAGCTCGCGCTCTTCATGGGCCTGCTGCTGGGTTGGCCGTACACGCTGACCGCGCTCTTCTATGGGGTTGTGCTGGCGGCGGTCGGAGCGATCGCGTTCATCGTCGTACACCGCTCCCTCAAGGGCACGATCGCCTACGGGCCCTACCTCGCGGCGGGGGCGCTCCTGGTGCTCCTCCAGCTACCGTAACGGTGGAAAATAGGCGGCCATGAGCAAGCTCCTTCCCGGCGAGAACCTTGTGCTGAAAGACCATCCGCACTGGATCACCGTTGCCGGCAGCGTGTTCCTGCCCGCGGTGCTGGTGATCGCGGTCGCGATCCTCGACTTCACGCTCCTCAGCCCGAACATCCAGGCGGGGATCTACGTCCCGCATCTCCGAACCTTCCTGAGCCTTGGCGTCGTCGCCCTCGCCTTGATCTGGCTGATCGCCGTCTGGATCGGCTGGCAGTCGATCATGTACACGCTGACCGACCAGCGGATCATGATCCAGACCGGCGTGTTCAGCCGGCAGGAAAAGATCATTCCGATCGACCGCGTCCAGGACTGCACGACCAAGCAGACGCTGATCGGCCGGATCTTCGGCTACGGACGCGTCGAGGTCGACGCCGCGGGCGCGCAGGGGGCTGAGGTCCTGCAGTACCTGCCCAAGCCGGGCGACTTTCGCGATCAGGTCTTCGTCCTGTCGGAAAAGCGACGCGGTGGGGGCACGCCGCCGGCTCCGGCGACTGCTCCAATCCCCGCCAATCCCAGCGGCATCTAGGTCATTTCCGAGCGCAAGCCGCTGGCCCTTCTCGGATTTATGGGCGCCGGCAAAACGCTCGTGGGCGCGCTCGTCGCGGACCGCGCGCATGCCCAATTCTTCGACCTGGACACGATGGTCGAGGACAGGGCCGGCATGTCCATCGCCGAGATCTTCGCGACGCACAGCGAGGAGGCTTTTCGCGCGTTCGAGAAGTCCACTCTTCCAACCGTGCTCAAGCCCGGCGCGGTCGTCGCCCTTGGTGGCGGCGTGGTCATGGACGATGACAACTGGCGGCTTGTCGCAGAGCAGACCGTGAGCGTTTACCTCGAGGTGCCTTTCGAGGTGATCTGGGAGCGGATCCGGCACTTCCACGGCCGGCCGCTCATCTTCAACCGCACCGCAGCCGAAGTCCAAGAGCTGCTCGAGCTGAGGCGTCCGCGCTACGAGGGGGCGACGTTCCGGGTCGACGGGACCAGGCCGGCCGGCGCGCTGGCCGACGAGGTGCTGCAGCTGTGGTCCGCCTGATCCTCGACTCCTCGTCCGGCGGGTATCCGGTGCTCATCGGTACCAACATGCAGCGGGAGCTCCGAGACGTGGTCACACGCCTCGGCCCGACCGGCGCCGCCATCGTCACCGACAGCAACGTGCGGCCGTACGCCAACAAGGTCGCCAAGGCGATCAAGAGGGCGGGGCTGAAGACGGCGATCCACTCGATCCCGGCCGGCGAGCGATCGAAGTCGATGACACAGCTCGAGGGCGTTCTCGCTTTCCTCGAGCGCCAGCAGATCGACCGCGGCGGATGCGTGATCGCGGTGGGCGGGGGCACCGTGGGCGACCTCGCCGGCTTCGCCGCGGCGATCTGGCAACGGGGCATCCGTCTTGTAGCGGTGCCGACGACGCTGCTGGCGATGGTCGATTCGAGCATCGGCGGCAAGACGGGGGTGAACGGGCGCCGGTCCAAGAACGCCGTCGGCGCGTTCTGGCAGCCGGCGGCGGTCGTCTCCGACCTGACGGCGCTCGAATCGCTGCCGGCGCCGAACTTCCGAGACGCGTTCGCCGAGGTCGTAAAGTACGCCGTCGCCATGGACCGGGGGCTCTTCGACCTGCTGCAGCGCAACGCGCCCCGCCTGCTCGAGCAGGACCTGTCGATGCTCGAGCGAGTGGTGTTCAGGTGCGTAGCCGCGAAGGCGCTCGTCGTGGCCAAGGACGAAAGGGATCGCGGGCCGCGGGCGATTCTCAACTACGGCCATACTGCCGGCCACGCGCTCGAGGCCGCGACCGGGTTCCGCATCACACACGGCCGTGCGGTGGCCTTCGGCATGCGGGTGGCGGCGCGGATCGCGCTCTCCATGGACCTGTGCAGCAAGAGGCTGGTCGAGTCGCAGGACGCGCTGCTCGAGGCGTTCGGCCTGCCCGACCGTCCGCCGCACGCCGCGCCCGAGCGCGTGATGCAGGCGATCACCCTCGACAAGAAAGCCCGCCGGGGCAAGGTCGCCTGGGTGATGCCGCGGCGCATCGGCCACGCGGAGATTGGTCATGCGGTGCCCGGGACGCTCGTACGCCGCGTGGTGACCAGGTCGCTGTCTTGAAAAAGGTGGTGGTCGTCAACGGCCCGAACCTCGACCTTCTCGGCAAGCGCGAGCCGCACATCTACGGCACCCGGTCGCTGGCGGACCTCGAGGGCGTGGTCGAGGCCAGGGCCAGGCAGCTCGGCCTGGAGGTCACCTTCTTCCAGAGCAACAGCGAGGGGGCCATCATCGACTTCCTCCACAGGGAGGCGCCTGGGTCCGTGGGCATAGTCCTGAACCCCGCGGCCCTGAGCCATTACTCGATCGCGCTCTACGATTGCTTGCAGGCCCTTGCGCTCCCGGTCGTGGAGGTCCATATCTCGAACATCCACGCGCGCGAGGAGTGGCGCTCCCGCAGCGTGACGGCCCGCGCTGCGCGCGGCGTGATCACCGGACTGGGTTTTGCGGGATATGAGCTTGCACTGGAGTTTCTGGCGACGCACGAATGATTTCCACCAACGACTTTCGCAACGGGACGATGTTCGAGATGGACGGGCAGTTGCTGTCCATCGTCACCGTCGAGCACATCAAGCTTGCGCGCGCCGGTGCGGTGATCAAGGCCAAGCTGCGCAACGTGCTCACGGGCTCGATCTTCGAGCAGAGCTTCCGCAGCGGCGACAAGTACCGCGCCGTGAGGATCGACAACAGCGAGGCGACCTACCTCTACTCCGACGGCTCGCATCACTACTTCATGGACACCAAGACTTATGACCAGGTGCCGGTCGACGAAGACATGCTGGAGAACGTCCTGCCGCTTCTCAAAGAGGGAAGCACGGTCTTCCTCCAGCACTACCAGGACCGCCTGATCGGGGTCGAGCTGCCTATCAACGTTGACCTCAAAGTCGTTTCCACCGACCCGGGTTTCAGGGGTGACACGGTGAGCGGCGGGACCAAGCCGGCCAAGCTGGAGACGGGCGCGACGATCCAGGTTCCCCTCTTCATCCACTCGGGCGACGTTATCCGGGTCGACACGCGCGACCAGTCGTACGTCGAGCGCGCCTAAACCGGTTCATCACGCCCATTCGGGTCCCAGGGCCTAAGATCAGTCGGTTATGAGTGAGAACGGTTCGCTGGGGGCGGTCCGAGTGGCCAACGAGGTGATCGCCAGCATCGCCGCATTGGCTGCGTGTGAAGTCGAAGGTGTGGAGGGAATGGACGAGGCGGCGGCGCGTCATTTCGGCGACTTCGTTCGCCGGCAGGCTGCGCATCGCGGAGTCCGCGTGCACATCGAGGGCGATCGCTCCATCCATCTCGAGGTGTTCATCACGGTCGACTCGGAGGCCAGGCTCGCCGACGTCGCTGCGGCGGTGCAGGCGAGCGTCGTCGAGGCGACGGAGAGAATGCTCGGCCTCGAGGTCGGCGAGGTGAATGTTTTCGTTTCGAGCGTCGCCTTCGCCACATAGCAGACGGGTCGCGGTCGGCAAGCGGCACCAGGCCAGGGAGCTTGCCCTCAAGGTCCTGTTTCAGCTTGAAGGGACTGGGGACGATCCTGAGGAGGTGCTGCGGTACCACGCGACCGAAAACGGCGCCACAGACGACATCACAAACTTCGCGCGCGAGCTGGTGCGCGGGGTTCTGGACAACCAGGACAAGCTCGATTCCATCCTCACGGAAGCGTCGGAGCACTGGAAGATCGCGCAGATGGCGAAGGTCGACCGCGTGATCCTTCGCATCGCCGTGTACGAGATCGCGATCGACCGCAAGGTCCCCACCAAGGCGGCCATCAACGAGTCGATCGAGCTCGCCAAGACCTTCTCTGGCGATGAGTCTGGTCGGTTCGTCAACGGAATCCTTGGCCGCGTGGCCGCGACCGCGACGTGAGCGAGCGGACGCTCGACGAGCTGATGACCGACCTCGAGAAGGCGATCTCCAGGCTGTCGGATGGGACAGCGCCGCTGGACGAGCTGGTCGCGGCGCACCAGCAGGCTGTCAAGCTGCTGGCCGAGGCGCAGGTCCGATTGGCCGAGCTGCGGTCGCGGGCCGACGAAACCGCGCAGCTGCTGGCCCAGTGAGGTACCTCCTCGCCCCGATCGTCGCCTGGGCCATCGCCCAGGCGGCAAAGGTCACGCTGACCTCCGTCCGGGAGCGGCGGCTCAACCTGCGTGTGCTGGCCGAAACGGGCGGCATGCCGAGCAGCCACAGCGCGATCGTGATGGGCCTGACGACCGCGGTCGGTAAATATTCCGGCCTCTCTTCCGCTCCCTTCGCGATCGCGCTTATCTTCACGTTCGTGGTGATGTACGACGCCGCCGGGTTGCGCCGCGCCGCGGGCCGCCAGGCCGAGGTCCTGAACCGCCTGGTCGAAGACCTGGTGCACATGCGGGGTGTGCAGGAGGCGCGGCTGCGCGAGCTTCTCGGCCACACGCCGACCGAGGTGCTCGTGGGGGCAGTGATCGGCTTCGTGGTCGGCCTGCTTCTGTAGTGCCGCGCCTCGACGTCCTGGTCACCAGGTCGGGGCTTGCAGAGTCGCGTGAGCGCGCGCAGGCGCTGATCCTTGCGGGGAAGGTGAAAGTGGCGGGTGAAACCGTGCGGCGCCCGGATCGCTCCGTCAACGACGACGCGCCCATCGCGGTCGATGTGGAGCCGGGCTATGCAAGCCGCGGAGCCCTGAAGCTGGCGCCGGCCCTCGAACGCTTTGGTGTCGACCCCACAGGTCGCGTGTGCGCGGACATCGGCGCGTCGACCGGAGGTTTCACCGACGTCCTCCTGCGCCGGGGCGCCGCCAAGGTCTACGCGATCGACGTCGGGCGCGGACTGCTGCACTGGCGTCTGCGCCAGGATCCACGCGTGGTCGTGATCGAGCGGGTCAACGCTCGCGACCTCGAGGTGTTGCCCGAGCCGGTCAGCCTGGTGGTGATCGACGTGTCCTTCATCAGCCTCGAGAAGATCTTGCCCGCGGTGCGGCGCGCCGCGCGCGACGCTGAGGTCGTGGCGCTGTTCAAGCCTCAGTTCGAGGTCGGACGCGCCGAGGTGGGGAAGGGGGGCATCGTGCGCAACGCTTCAGCCGTGGACGCGTCTTTAGGCCGCTTTCGCGATTGGTGCGCAGCCAACGGTTTCACCATCGCGGACCAGGCGGCGTCCGAGGTGACCGGCGCGGAGGGCAACCAGGAATTCTTTCTGCACCTGCGGCCGGTGACCGGGTGAAGGTCTATGTCGTTCACGCTCCCGGCGCGGATGAGCACATGGTCGCGCAGGCGATCGGGCAGCTCCAGGCGAAAAACGTCGAGGCGGTGGAGATGCACCGCGACTCGGCGGCCGACCTCAAAGGCGCTGACCTCATCCTGACTCTCGGCGGTGACGGGACGTTCCTTGCCGGCGCGAGAGTTGCCGCTCCCAAAGGCATTCCAGTCCTGGGCGTCAACCTCGGCCGTCTCGGATTCCTGACCGAGCTCGAGCACGACCAGCTCGAGGAAGGATTCCGCCGCTACCTCGCCAATGACTTTCGGCTCGAGGAGCGCAACATGCTCCAGGTCACGGTCTCTCGGGCCGGACGCGCGGTGGCGCGAGCGATCGGTCTCAACGAGGTGGTGGTCGATCATTCGGGCGAGGCGCGCATCCTCCGCCTCGAGATCGACGTCGGGGGGCAGAGGGTCGGGCTGATCGACGCCGACGGCGCCATCGTCGCGACCGCAAGCGGCTCGACCGCGTACGCGCTCGCGAGTGGAGGTCCGATCCTGGAGCCGACGCTGCGCGACCTTGTGCTCGTGCCGATGAGCCCCTTCGCGCTCACGGTGCGTCCGATCGTCTTCGCGCCAGGCCAGGACATCACGCTGGGGGTCGTGCGCGGGCCCGCAGAGATGCGGGTCGACGGAGGCAGGCGGGGCCGCACCGTGGCGGCTGGAGACGTTGTGCGATGCGGGTCCTACGAGCGAACCCTCAAGGTCGTGCGCTTCAGCCCGCCCGAATCCTTCTATGAGCGCCTCGGCGAGAAGCTTGGCTGGGGCCGGCCCCTCGTCCCGAAGGGCTGAGGGGTTGCTCAAGGAGCTTCGGGTCCGCGACCTCGCGCTGGTCGCGGACTCGACCGCGCGTTTCGGGCCCGGGCTCAACCTGCTCACCGGCGAGACCGGCAGCGGTAAGTCGCTGATCATCGACGCGCTGAGCCTCGCGCTGGGGGCGCGCGCCGAGCTCGACCAGGTGCGTCACGGCGCAGATCGCGCCTCGGTCGAGGCGACCTTCGATTCCGTGGTCCTGCAGCGTGAGCTGGGCAAGAGGAGCACGGCGCGGGTGGACGGCCGGGCATCGTCACCGACGCAGCTGCGCGATCTGGCGTCGCGGCTGGTCGCGATCCACGGCCAGCACGCGCATCACGCGCTCCTCGAAACGGTGGCCCAGACCGAGCTTCTGGACGCATACGCGGGCGCGCTTGACACACGGGCCGCTGTTGCAACCCTGCACGCCGCCTGGATGGGCGCGGTGCAATCGCTCCGCGACCTCGAGCAGCTCAGATCCCGCGGCAAGCGCGAGGAGGAGTACCTGCGCTGGCAGCTCGATGAGCTTCGCAAGGCGGACCTGCAGCCGGGCGAAGACGAAGCTCTCGGCGCCGAGCGCAACGCCACGCGGCACGCTGCGCGCCTGGCTGAGCTCGGCCGGCAGACGGTCGACGCGCTGCACGACGAATCGCTGGCGCGCGCCGCCGATGCGATGGTCTCGGCCTCGACCCTGGATGCTCGGCTCACCGAAAACGCTTCCCGGCTCGAGACCCTGGCCGAAGAAGTCGCCGACGTCGCGGCTGAGGTCCGTCACTACGTCGAGGCCATCGACTCCGACCCCCGACGGCTCGAGGCGATCGAATCGCGTCTGGCGCAGCTCGACGGGATCAAGCGTAAGTACGGCGGCTCGATTGATTCCGCCATCCAGGAGCGAGAGCGTCTCGGATTGCAGCTGGGCGCGACCGAAGACATGGCCGCGGCGGTCGCGTCGGCGGAGGCCGAAGCCGGCCGCCGTCGCGCGGACCTCGAAGCTGCGGCTGCACGCCTGACGCAGGCGCGGGTTGCGGCGGCGCGGCGGATGGAGAAGTCTGTCGCCACTGAGCTCCAGGGCCTCAGGCTGGAGGGGGCTCGGTTCGAAGTGGCGCTGCGAACGCAGCCGGAAGTCGGGCCGGCCGGCTCCGAGGTGGTGGAGATGATGTTCTCGGCCAACCCAGGGGAGCCGATTGCGCCGCTGTCCCGCGTCGCGTCCGGAGGCGAGCTCGCACGCGTGATGCTCGCGATCAAGACCGTCGGTGCCGACGCGGACAGCTTGCCCACGCTCGTTTTCGATGAGGTCGATGCCGGCATCGGAGGCGAAGCGGCGATCCAGGTCGGACTGCGGCTCAAGGCGCTCGGCTCGCGCCGCCAGGTCATCGTCGTGACGCACCTCGCACAGATAGCATCGTTTGCCGACCACCACCTGGTGATCGAAAAATCCCCCGGCGCTGACGGACGCAACGTCGTCAAGGTCCGCGAGCTGACCAGCTCGGATGAAAAGGCGAGCGAGCTTGCACGCATGATGAGCGGCGGCGTCACCAAGAAGGCCGTGGCTCGCGCCCACGAGCTCCTCGACGAGGCGCGGCGCTGATAGGCTTGCGCGTCGTGGAATCGCGGGCCCCGGGCGACGCCGGGCGCGCGCAGGACGCAGTCGAGCTGTCAGTCAGCACACCGGTCTTCGAAGGGCCGCTCGAGCTGCTCCTCGCGTTGGTCGAACGCGAAGAGGTCGACATCTTCAAGGTCTCCCTCGCGAAAGTCACCGACGCGTATCTCGCCGAGATTGCATCACGCGAGATCCCCGATCCACAGGAGATGGCCGAGTTCCTATGGATGGCCGCGCGCCTGCTGCTGCTGAAGTCGCTGCGACTCCTCCCCGGTGAGGCGCCGACCGACGAGGAGACAGAGCTGCTCGGTTGGGAGGACGAAGTGCGTCAGCGCCTCGAGGAGTATCGCGCGTACAAGGAGATCGCCGGCGAGCTTCTCGAGCGGGCGGTCCAGGAGTCGTTCGCATTTCCGCCGCCCGCGCGCCCGGTGGAAGCGGGTGGACAGGAGCAGCCGCTCGACGTCGATGTCCTCGTCGCCGCTTTCAACAGCGTGCTCGCCCGCATACCGCCGCGACCGGTCGTGGTGCGAGGGCGCACGTGGACGCTGCAGCAGAAGCTCGACCTGATCACCGATCGCCTGCGCGAAGGGCCGATCGAGCTCGTCGAGCTGATCCTCGAATCCGAAGACCGGCTCGAAGCGGTGATCACCTTCGTCGCGGTGCTCGAGCTCGTGCGGCGATCCGCCGTACGCGTACGCCAGAAAGAGCGGTTCGGTCCGATTCACGTCGAGACGCGTGAGGCGCCGGCTTGAACGACCTCTCGGCAGCGCTGGAAGCAATCCTCTTCAGCTCCAACCGGCCGCTCAAGGTCCGCGAGCTCCAGCTCGCGGTCGACGCCGACCGCAACAGCATCGAAGGCGCGCTCGAGAGCCTGCGCGAAGCGCTCGAGGGTCGCGGCGTGATGCTCATGCGCCACCACGACGAGATTCACCTGGCCACGCGGCCGGAGTATGCGTCTGCCGTCCGCCGCGCCCTGCGGCCGGAGGTGTCAGGTCGGCTTTCGCAAGCCGCGTACGAGACGCTCGCGATCGTCGCCTACCAGCAGCCCGTGTCGCGAGCGCGCATCGAAGAGGTGCGCGGGGTCAACTGCGAGAGCGTGCTGTCAAACCTCGAGCTGCGCGCCCTGATCACCGAGGTCGGCCGCGGCTCCGGACCAGGCCAGCCCAAGCTTTACGGCACAACGATGCGGTTCCTGCAGGTGATGGGCCTCGAGTCCCTCGACAACCTGCCGACGCCGAAAACTGACGCCCTGGAGCAGAACGCACGCGCGGCCGGCGCGGACGGGGACGCTCGGCGAGAGATTCGGTGATCCAGGTGCTCCAGATCCGGGCGCAGCGACGAGCAGCGGAGCGAGCGCATCGTGGATTCGTGAGCGAGCAGCGCGTACCTGCTGGGGCCCCCGAACCGTAGGTTTGGGGGGAGTGGGGCGCCTGGGCGCCGAAGATCCGGCGAGCGTTCCCCGGCCCGCGCCTGAAAGGCTGAACCGCTTTCTCGCGCGTGCGGGCGTCGCCAGCCGCCGCTCCGCGGATACCCTCATCGCCTCCGGCTCGGTCCGGGTGAACGGGAAGCGCCCGCCCGCGACCGGGATGTTCATAGACGAGAGCCGCGACCTGGTGACGGTTGACGGGCGCGCCGTCAAGCCGCCTACTACGAATCGCTACCTGATGCTCAACAAACCTTTGGGCGTGATCACGACCGCGCGCGACGAGTCGTCGCGGACGACCGTGCTCGACGTCATCGGCGCCGAGGGACTGGCGGGTCGTCGCCTGTTCCCAGTCGGAAGGCTCGACGCCGACAGCACCGGCCTCCTGCTGCTCACCGACGACGGTGACCTCGCGTACCGCCTCATGCATCCGCGCTACAAGGTGGCCAAGGAATACGAGGTGCTGACCGCCGGGGTGCCGTCGCGCGACAACCTCGATGCACTGCGCCGCGGCGTCCGGCTCGACGACGGCCTGAGTGCGCCGGCCGAAGTCGAGCTGGTCCGCGCGACAAGGGGCGATCGCGAGTCGGCACGCGCCGAGCTGCGAGTCGTAATTCGGGAAGGAAGACATCGGCAGGTCCGTCGGATGATGGAGGCGGTCGGCCAGAAGACGCTGGCGCTGCGGCGCACCGCGTTTGGACCGCTGCGTCTCGGCCGTCTCAAGACCGGCGGCTTTCGCGTGCTGTCAAGCGGTGAAGTAGCAGCTCTGCGGCGTGCGACCGGGCTCGAGACGCGATGATCGTGGCGATCGACGGAGGCGTCGCATCGGGAAAGTCGGCCGTCGGCCGTCGCGTCGCCGATGCCGTCGGCCTTCCGTTCATCGACAGTGGCCTCATGTATCGGGCCATCACCCGCCTGGCCGCGATGCGAGGGATCGACCCGCATGACAGCGCCGCGATCACGGAGCTGGCCGAGTCGACAAAGATCCGCATCGACGGCGAGCGTGTGTGGGCCGATGGCACCGAGCTGACCCAGGGCATCTACGACACCGACTATCAGGACGCGCTGCCGGTCGTGTCGGCGACGCCCGGCGTCCGCAACGCGCTGGTCGAGCAGCAGCGGCAAATGGCAATGGACGGCGTCGTCATGGCTGGACGCGACATCGGCACCGTCGTCTTTCCCAACGCCGGCCATAAGTTCTTTCTCACCGCAAGTCTCGACGAGAAGGTGCGCCGGAGGGCGGCTCAGTACGAGCGCCGCGGCGAACGCGTTGATGAGGACGCGATGCGCAAGGAGGTCGAGACAAGAGACCGCATCGATTCGGAGCGACCCGTTGCGCCACTGCGTCCAGCTGACGACGCGGTGATCATCGACACCGACCACCTGGATCTGGAGCAGGTGGTCGACCGCATCCTCGATTGCTTGCCGCGCTGATGTACGCGTTCCTGCGTGGGCTGATGCGGTTCATCGTGGTCGTTTATCTCGCAGGCCTGTTCAAGGTCACCGGAACCGAGAACGTGCCGACTGGCGGGCCGCTGATCATCTGCCCCAACCACACCGGCACCATCGACCCACCCCTCGTGCCTGCGTTCGTGCCGCGCGGCGACACCTGGAGCATGGCCAAGTCGGAGTACTTCCGCAATCCGGTCATCAACTGGCTTTTCAAGAGCTATCACGCATTCCCGGTCGTACGCCACACGGCGGACCGGGTCGCGCTGCGCCGGGCCTTCGACGTCCTGAATGAGGGTCACGCGCTGGTCATCTATCCCGAGGGCACGCGGATCGACGCCGGGGTGCTGGCGAAGCCCGAGCCAGGGGCGGGCTTCATCGCCCAGAGGTGTGCCTGCCCAGTTCTGCCGGTCGCGCTGACGGGTACTGGCGAATGCCTGCCCAAGGGCGCTCGGTGGCCGCGCCGCGTGCCGGTCACAGTGAAGTTCGGCGCGCCGTTCGTCGTGCTGCAGCGCCGTGCGACCGACGATGCGCGCGTGTCCCACGAGGAGGCGGCCGAGGCGATCATGCTCGCGATCGCGGAGCTGCTGCCGCCCAAAAAACGCGGCGAGTTCGCGGACCTGGAAGGTTGGAAATCCCGCCTGGCCGGAGTGACCAGGCCCGCTTAGCCGATCGCGGGCCGCGCCCAGTCGTCCTCGACCAGGCTGCCGAGCGCGGGGTTGAAGCAGGCGTCGAACGCCTCCTTCAGCGTCTGCGGCGTGAGCCGCGGCGGCTGCTGGCGGTAGTTCGCCAGGTCGACCAGCCGCGCGACCAGCGCGCGCGGGTGGGAGCCTCGCAGCGGCTTTTTGCCGTACAGGTTGTTGAGCAGATAGCCGACCGCCTTCTCGTCGAACGGCACGCCCTGCCGGTCGCACTCGTAGCGAAGGATGCGGCCGAAAGCCTCAGGCGAGGGGTTGCCGACGCCGATCTTGTACGCCATGCGGCGCAGGAAGGCCTCGTCGACCAGCTCCGTTGGCGAGAGGTTGGTTGAAAACACGACCTGGCACAGGAAGGGCAGCTCGATCTTGCGACCGGACGCGGAGAGGTCGATGTAGTCGATCTTCTTCTCCATCGGGACGATGAAGCGGTTGAGGAGGCGCATAGGCGGCACTTCCTGGCGACCGAAGTCGTCGATCACCAGCACGCCCGCGTTCGCCTTCCACTGCAGCGGAGCCTCGTAGTACCGGTTCTGCGAGTCGTAGGTGAGGTCCAGCTGCTGGAGCTTGAGCTCACCGCCGGCGGTGACAACGGGGCGCTCGACCTTGACCAACCGGCGATCAATGGGCTGGTCGCCCTCGGCGATCTTGTGATAGACGGGGTCGATGACGCGGACGATCTCGTCGCCGATGGCGACCGCGTGGGGTATCTCGATCGGCTGCCCCATCAGCAAGGCCATGCGCTCGGTGATGGTGCTCTTGCCGTTGCCGGGTGCTCCGAAGATGAACAGCGAAGCACGCGAGACCATAGCGCCGCCGATCTGGTCGATGACGTGCTGCTCGAGCTCCAGCTCGCCAAGCGCCTTTTTCAGCTGCGCGTCGGTGACGGGCGACTTGCCCGAGACCTGCGAGCGGATGAGCGCGAGGTAGTCCTCGAAGTTGATGGGGCAGGGGCCGAGGTACCGCGTCTGCACCGACGACATCTCGGAGGCGCGCTGGCGTCCGGCGGCGGAGATGGCGTAGTTCATCTTCACCGGGTAAGGCCGGCCCTCGAGGTTCGGGTCGTTGGACACACCGCGCGTGTCCATCAGCTGGTTCTTCTCGAACTCATCGATCAGCGGCGAAAAGGTCTCGAAAGGAAGCCCGAGGCGCTGCTCGAGCGTCGCGCCCGTGAGCTGGTCGGCGAAGGCGAGCGTGCGCAGCAGCAGGCTCGCGACCAGGTCACGCCGGACGTGAAGGTCTTCGAGCCGTTTGGGAGCCTCGATCGCCCCGGTTACCATCGGCCGGACATATTACATTTCAGAAGCCCCTATTCCGGCCATTACTAGAATCGGTTAGACGTTGGTGGAGTACGCGGCGCTGGACCTGGAGACCACCGGTCTCGACCCAGCCCGGGACCGAGTCATCGAGATCGGCGCCGTCGCTTTTACGCCCGGCCAGGTCACGTCGACCCTGGAGCAGCTGGTCGATCCAGGCCGCGCGGTGCCCGACACCGTCCTGCGCCTGACAGGGATCAAGCAGGAGGACCTTCGCGGCGCGGCCAGCCCCGATTCGGCGCTTCGCCGGCTGGCGGAATTCCTGCGGGGTAGGCAGCCGGTCGGTCACGGCGCACGCCTCGACGTCGAGTTCCTGGAGGCGGCGGGCCTGTGGGACGAGTCGCAGGAAATCCTGGACACGCTCGACATTGCGCGGATCCTGCTGCCCGCGGCCGGCAGCCACAGCCTCCCGTTGCTGTCGAGCGAGATGGGGCTCAACCAACCGCGGCCTCACCGCGCCCTGGACGACGCAGACGCAACGCGCCAGCTCCTGCTCCGGCTGCGAGAGGAGGCGGTCGGGCTGGACGAAGGCCTCAAGGAGTCGATGCTCGCCCTCGTCGCGCCGTACGCGTGGGCGGTCGCCCGTTTCTTCGCCGACTCCCTTACGGCGTCCAATCCCAACCCGGAGCCGGCGGCTGCTGTCGAGCTCGAGGCCACGCGGGTGCGAAGGCCCACCGAGCCGGCACCGGACGACCCCGCGGCGGTCGCATCGCTGCTTGGTCCCGAGGGTCCGCTCGCCGCGGCGATCCCGGGCTACGAACACCGTGAGTCGCAGCTGCAGATGCTCCTGGCCGTCGCGCAGATCCAGGCCCGCGGAGGCACGCTGGTCGTGGAGGCGGGGACCGGCACCGGCAAGAGCCTCGCGTACCTCGTGCCCTCGCTCGCTCGCGCCACGAGCCACCGCGAGCGCGTCGTTGTCTCGACCAACACTCACACGCTTCAGGAGCAGCTGATGGGCAAGGACCTACCGGCCTTGCGCGAGTGGCTGCCCTGGGCCTTCAAGGCCGTGCTGCTGAAGGGCCGGTCCAACTACATCTCGCTGCGTCGGTGGCGCCGTTACCTCGTCGAGCCGTGCAAGGACGCAGAGGAGCTGATGTTCAAGCTCAAGGTCCTCAACTGGCTGCACACGACCGAGAGCGGCGATCGCTCCGAGCTGCGGCTCTACGGCCGCGAAGAGGTGTTGTGGACGCATGTCGCGAGCGACCCGCTCGACTGCGTCGGGGTTCACTGCACCAAGGAGGACTGCTACGTCCACCGGGCACGCGCGGAGGCGGAGACGGCCGACCTCGTGGTCGTCAACCACGCCCTTCTTCTCGCCGACGCCGAGGTGGGTGGCGGCCTGGTGCCCGAGTACGACCACCTGGTCATCGACGAGGCGCATCACCTCGAGGAGGCGGCGACGCGTGGGTTGCGCCAGGAGGCCGACGGGCCGGGTCTGATCGCGCTGCTCGAGAGACTTTCTGGCGGCCTGCTCGGTGACCTGCGGCGCCAGCCGCACCTCGGAGCTTCCGATGACACGTTCGGCGAAGCGATCCCACAAGCGGTGGCGGCGGCAGGGCGTGTGCGTGAGCTGTTCGGCCTGGCCGACGCGTGGGTGGCAGCGCGGCTCGGCGAGGCGGAGCGACGCGAGGAATCGGTCCGGATAACGGACGCTCTGCGGGACGAGGACGAGTGGGCGGCGATCCGGCTGAGCGCCGAGAACGCGGTCACGTCGATGACCGCGCTCGACGCCACGCTGCGGAAGGCCATCGCGGCCGTGCGCGAGTGGCTCGGTGGCGATGAGCCCGACCAGGGGATACGCGAGCTCGAGATGATCCGCGGCCGGCTCGAGACCGCGCTGTCGCTTCTCGACGAGTCGCTTGTTCACCCGGCCGCGAACCGCGTCTACTGGTTCACCCAGGTTTCGCGCGCGGAAAACCTCCTGCTGCGTGCGGCGCCGATCAACGTCGGCTCATTGCTGCGCGACCGCGTGTACGCCGAGCGCCGGTCGACGGTATTCACGTCGGCGACGCTGGCGGTCGGTGGAACGTTCGACTACTTCAGCTCGCGCGTCGGGTTGGGTCCCGACATCGAGGAGATGATCCTGCCGTCGCCCTTTGACTTCTACCGGCAGGCGCTCGTGTGCCTGCCCACCGACATGCCGCTGCCCGAGGACGAGGCATTCGACGGCGCGGTCGAGGACCTGATCGCGGTGGTGGCCGGACGAGTTGGCGGCCGCACCCTCGTGCTTTTCACGTCTCACCGTCAGCTGAGGGACGAGCATGCCGCGCTCAAGCAGCGTGTCGACCTCGACGAGGTGCTCATCCTCGGTCAGGGCATCGACGGCCAGCGACGCCAGCTGCTCAAGACGTTCGAGGAAGCCGAGCGACCGCTGTTGCTCGGAACGTCCACTTTCTGGGAGGGCATCGACATCCCCGGCGAGCGTCTGAGCTGCGTCATCGTCGTGCGCCTTCCGTTTCCGGTGCCCAGCGATCCGGTGTACGCGGCGCGCGCCGAGCAGGTGCGCGACCCGTTCACGCAGCTTGCGCTGCCACAGGCCGCGCTGCGTTTGAAGCAGGGGTTCGGTCGCTTGATCCGGCGCTCGACCGATCGGGGGGCGGTGGTCATCCTCGACAACCGGATCCTCGGGCGCGACTACGGCAAGACGTTCCTCCAGGTGCTTCCGCCCGCGTCGCGTTTCGTTGGCCCGGGCGGCGAGGTCGCTGGCCGTGTCGGCGAGTGGCTCGAGTCCGGATGAGCAAGGCAGAGCGGAAAGAGCTGGACAAGACGCTCGATCTTTCTGACAAAGGTCGGTGGGACGAGGCGATCGCGAAGCTCGAGATCCTCCAGATTTCGGTGGACCCCGAGGTGCACGACCTTGCGGTGAACTTCCTCGCCGACGCGTACGCGGCGACCGGCAGACCCGCAGATGCCGAGGCGATGCTTCGACGGAGCATGCATGAGCGCAGCGATCCAAACGATGGCCTCGGCTCGCAGCTTGTTGCGCTTGGGGCTATGGTGCGCCGCCAGGGACGCAACGACGAGGCGGAGGAGCTGTACCTCCGCGCAATCGACGTGCAGCGAGGCGACGACCCGGCGATCACCGTGATCACCATGAGAAACCTGGCGTACCTGTATTGGGTCACGGGCCGGCAGGACAAAGCACGCGAGACCATTGCTCATCTGCCGGAGTGCGACGAGCAGTTCCTGGCCGACCTTAGCGGCACGATGGAGCCTTACGTCGAGCCAGAGATTCCGCTCTGAGCACGCTGTACGTTGTCGCAACTCCGATTGGAAACCTCGAAGACGTAAGCGCTAGAGCCATCCGGGTCCTGGGCGAGGTCTCGGCAATCGCCGCTGAAGACACCCGCGTCACCGCGCGACTGCTCGCGAGGCACAGCATCCGCAAACCACTCATCAGCTACCGCGCGCCGGTCGAGCGGCGAGGGCTGCCGCGCGTGATGGCGGCGCTCGACGAGGGCGACGTCGCATTGGTGAGCGACGCCGGCACGCCGACGCTGTCGGATCCGGGCCAGGCGCTGGTGACCGCAGCGTGGGCCGCCGGGCACACCGTCGTCCCGATTCCCGGTCCGAGCTCGGTGACGGCGGCGTTGTCCATCGCGGGCTACGGCGGACCGGGCTTTACATTCCTGGGTTACCTGCCCCGCAAGCCAGGCGAGATGCGCCGCCTGCTGGAGACGCTGCGTGACGATCCCAGGCCGGCAATCGCTTTCGAATCGCCGTACCGAATCGGTAAGGCGCTCGCGCTTATCGCCGAATCCCTGCCTGCGCGGAACATCACCGTCACCCGAGAGCTGACGAAGGTTCATGAAGAGGTGCTGCGCGGAACCGCCGCCGAGGTCCAGGCCGCGCTGGGTGACCGCGCGCGCGGCGAGTTTACGCTTGTGATCAGTGGACAGGATCGGTCGGCGGGGGCCTGAGATCGCGGCAGGCGACCACCGGTCGCCGGTCGGGGCGGCGAGGCGAAGGCACGGTGGCGTGAGGAGGAGCGCATTGAAGATGCGCGACGACGAAGCGCCGGGCCCCGTAACGCACGCATCGACGTCCCGAGCCGATGAGATCAGGTCAACGCCTGGCCGATACTGTCCACACGGTGTCTGAACGAAGAACTGTGCTGATCGCTCCCGCGTGGCCGTACGCCAACGGGCCGCGCCACATCGGCCACGTGGTCGGCCTGGCGGTGCCCGGCGACGTGCTCGCTCGCTTCGAGCGCCTGCGCGGATCGCGTGTGCTGATGGCGAGTGGCACCGATGAGCACGGCACGCCGATCACATACGAGGCGGACAAGAAGGGGATTCCGCCGAAAGAGTTCGCGGATCAGAACAACGCGATCATCATCGACGACCTCGTCCGCCTCGGCATGACCTATGACATCTTCACGCGCACGACGACGGCCAATCACTACCGCGTGACGCAAGAGCTGTTCCTGACGCTGTACGAGAAGGCGTACCTGATCCCCGAAAAGCAGCTCGGCGCCTTCGACGCCGCGACGGGTCGCACCCTGCCCGACCGCTACATCGAGGGCAAGTGCCCGATCTGCGGATACATGGAGGCGCGCGGCGACCAGTGTGACAACTGCGGAAACCAGCTGGACCCGATCGACTTGATCAACCCACATCAGCGCGGCAGCGATGCGCCGGTCGAGTTTCGCGAGACCGAGCATTTCTTCTTCGACCTGCCGGCCTTCAGCGAGCAGCTCACGAAATGGATCGAGGCGCACAACGACTGGCGGCCAAACGTCCGCAAGTACTCGCTCGAGTTCGTGCGCAACCTCAAGCCGCGGGCGATCACGCGCGACCTCGATTGGGGGGTGCCGGTGCCGCTGCCGGGTTGGGAGGACAACCCGGCGAAGAGGATCTATGTCTGGTTCGATGCCGTCATCGGCTACTTCTCCGCATCGATCGAGTGGGCGGCGAACCAGGGCAAGCCGGAGGCATGGAAGGACTGGTGGCACAACCCCGACTCGCGCCACTACTACACGATGGGCAAGGACAACATCACGTTCCACACGGTCCTGTGGCCGGCCATCCTCCTCGCCGCCGGCAACCTGCATCTCCCAGACGAGATCGTCGCGAGCGAGTTTCTCCATATGGAGGGCTCGAAGTTCTCGACGAGTCGCGGTCACGTCATCTACGTCAAGGACGTGCTCGACCGCTACGACGCCGACGCGCTGCGCTACTACCTGATGATCGCTGGCCCCGAGAACCAGGACACCGACTTCACCTGGGCCGAGTTCATCCGCCGCAACAACGACGAGCTGGTCGCGACGTGGGGCAACCTCGTGCACCGCACGCTCGTCAACGCGCACCGCAACTTCGGGGCCGTCCCGCAGCCGGGAGCGCTGACCGCGACCGACGAGGCGTTGATCAAAGAGGTCGAGGCCGGCCTGGACTACGTCGCGCAGCAGATCGAGCAGGCGCGTTTTCAAAACGCTCTCAAGCACGCGATGACAATGGCGTCGCGGGTCAACGTCTACCTCGGCACTGAGCAGCCGTGGCAGACGATCAAGAGCGACCGCGAGCGCGCGGGCACGGTGCTGTACGTCGCGCTGCGCTCCGTCGACAACCTGAAGACGATGCTCACGCCGTTCCTGCCGTTTTCTTCGCAGCGGCTGCACTCGATGCTCGGGTACGACGACGTGATAGCGCCGCAGCCCGAGGTGAGAGACCTCGGCACACATCGAGTCATCACAGGCGACTACGACGCCCGCGACCGCTGGCATCCCTCGCAGCTGGAGCCCGGACGAAAGCTTCCGGAGCCGCAGCCGCTGTTCAAGCGGCTGGACGACGTTGCCGAGGAGGCCGTCGCATCTTCGTAGATACCCACCTTCACATCGAGGAGCTGGGCGATGCGACCGATGTGGTGCAGCAGGCCGTGGCGGCGGGAGTGACGCGGCTCATCGCCGTCGGCGTCGACCTCGAGCGGAGCTCGAACGCGGTGTCGCTGTCGCATGCCTACGAGGAGGTGTGGGCGGGCGTGGGCCACTACCCGCTCGAGACGGCGGAGCCGGACCTGAACGCCCTCGGCCGGCTTGCCCGCGACGAGATGGTCGTCGCCATCGGTGAGATCGGCCTCGACTTCGAACACGTCGGCGGACCGCCCCACGATCTCCAGGTCCAGCGCCTCGACGAGCTGTTCGGGATCGCGACCTCGCTCGACCTACCGGTGTCGGTCCACAACCGCGGGGCGTCGGAGGAGCTTCTGGCCGCGATCAAGCGGCATCCCTCGCTCCGCGGCGTCATGCACTATTTCGCGCTCGATTGGGATTGGGCGCAGCGATTCCTCGAGGTCGGCTTCTACCTGTCTTTCGCGGGCCTGATCACTCGCCCGAGCCGGAGCGAGCTGCGCGACGTGGTCAAGAGATGTCCGGCGGATCGAATGCTGCTCGAGACCGACTCGCCCTACGGCAACGCCCAGCAGCGCATGGGCGTGCCGAACCGTCCGGCTTACCTGACCGACACGGCGCAGATGGTGGCCGAGCTCCGCGAGATCAGCCTCGAGCAGCTCGGCGACCAGGAGCGTGCCAACGCGATCACGCTCTTTCAAAAAATGAAGTAGTGATAGATCCCGCGGACCCGCAGCAGCTCGCGTCGCTGCTGCAGAAATATCGGATCACGCTCAAGCACCGTCTCGGCCAGAACTTCCTGATCGACCCCGCGATGCGCGATGCGATCGCGCAAGCGTCCGGCGCGACCCGAGAAGACGTGGTGCTCGAGGTCGGCGCCGGTGTCGGCACGTTGACCGTTGCGCTTGCCCAACAGGCTCAACGGGTGGTGGCGGTGGAGCTGGATCGAGATCTCCTGCCTGCGCTCCACAAGGTCACGCGCGAATTGGCGAACGTCGAGATCATCCAGGGCGACATACTTCGTCTCGACGTCAGCGGCGACATCGTCGCCGGCAACATCCCGTACAACCTGACTGGCGCGTTGATCCGCAAGCTGCTGGACAAGCCCCCTCGCCCCAGGCGCCTCTCGCTGGTCGTGCAGAACGAGGTGGCGGAGCGCTGGACGGCGCCGACGGGCGCGAGCCTCGCCACCGTGGCCGTCCGCGTGTTCGCCGAGCCGAGGATCGTGCTCACAATCCCGGCGAGCTCCTTCGCGCCGCCGCCGAAGGTCGATTCAGCCCTCGTGGTGCTCGAGGTGCGGTCCAGGCCGGCGGTCGAAGTCGATGACTTCGATGCGTTCTTCCGCTTCGTCGAAGAGGTCTTCCAGTTTCGGCGCAAGCAACTGGGCGGCATCCTGGCGCGAGGGGGCTTTCGAGGCCTGGCTCAGCTCGGAATCGACCCCAAACGCCGTCCTCAGACCTTGAATCTCACCGAGTGGGAAGCGATTTACCGCGCAGTCAAATCCTAGGTTTGATCGTTAGGCTTGCCGACGCATGGAACCGATCCGGCTACCGGTCGAGGCTCCTGGCGGCTTCCGCGGCGCTCTGCGCCACACCGCATTCCGCAACATCTGGTTCGCGCAGCTCGCGGCCCAGCTGGCCGACAAGTTCCTGCTTTTCTCGCTGATCATCCTTGCCTACAACATCTCCCACGGGAGCACGCCCGTGGCGGTGACGCTGCTCGCATACACGGTCCCGGCGGTCCTGCTTGCCCCGCCGGCGGGCGTGATCGCGGACCGCTTGAACCGCAAGCAGATCATGCTGTGGAGCAACCTCGGGCGTGCGGTCGTCGTGGCCGCTATTCCAATCGCGGCGCTGATCCCCGGTGTGAAGGACGACTTCCTCCACCTGCTCCTGATCGCATTCCTTTTCTCGTCCGTCGGCCAGCTGTTCGCACCGGCCGAAGCCGCGGTGATCCCGACGGTGCTGCCGCGCTCGATGCTCATCACCGCCAACTCGATGGCCCTGCTCACGTCGGTCCTGACACTTGTCGTCGGCGGGGTGCTCGCGCCGATCGTTTCGAGAATCGATCTCTACGCGCCTTACTGGTGCGCGGTCGGGCTGCTGATCATCGCGGCGACGCTCATCTTCGCCTCCGACATTCCGCACGTCGCGCGCCACAAGGAGTCACCTGTCGAGGAAAGCGCCAGCCGTTTCCGCGTGATGCTGCTCGACCTGAAAGAAGGCGTCGACGCAATGCGCGCTTCGCGGGGCCTTCGCCTGGCATTTGGCCAGGTGAGCATCGCGATCCTTGTGCTGTTCATGCTGTACACGCTCGCCCCCGCGTACGTGAGCAAGGTCCTCGGCATCGCGGCGCAGGACACCTACGTGATCCTCGGCCCCGCCACCGCCGGCGCGATCCTCAGCGCGGTCTTGCTGGGACAGTTCTTGCGCAACGTCGACCGTTCGCGCTTGCTCGCAGGCTCGCTGCTCGCGAACGGCCTCACGCTGCTGGCCCTCGCGGCGGTGCCGGAGGCGATGCGTCATTTCGCCGACCTGCAGGTCCACAACCGGATCACGGGCGCAACGTTCAGCCTGCTGCTGGGCGTCGAGTTCGGCGCGATCCTCATCCCCGCGGTCACCTACCTCATGGAGTCAACCAGCGACGCCATCCGCGGCCGCATCTTCGCGCTGCTCTACATGGTGATCAACGGCGTGTCGGCGCTGCCCGTCCTGGTCGCCGCCGCGCTGGCCGACACGATCGGCACGGCCCAGGTCCTAGGCGGGCTGGGGGTGCTGCTGCTCGGCGGCGGGCTTGGTGTCATGGCCGGCGGGTTGCGCGCGCCTGAGCCAAGATCAAAACCGCCGCTATCAGTGCAATGACGACCAGGCCGCCGATGCCGACGTCGCGCAGGATCGCCTCCAGCAGCCCGAGGTTGCTGCCCAGCAGGTAACCCGCGAGACCGATCACCACGGCCCAGAGCAGACCGCCGATCGCGCTGAACACCTGAAATCTCCAGAAGGGCATGCGCGCCATGCCGGCCAGCATCGACGCCCAGGTGCGCAGGCCGAGGATGAATCGCCCGCCGATGATCGTCTTGTCGCCGTGACGCGCGAAGAAGAGCTCGGCCCGCGCGAGCCGTTCCGGGCTGATTCTCAAAGTGGCGCCGAACCTCTCGACGAATGGCCTTCCGCCGCGGTAGCCGAGGTAGTAGCCGAGGTCCGCGCCGACTGTCGAGCCGAGGAAACCGAAGAGGATCACCAGCGCGATGGAGTGATGGGTGGCCGCCGCCCACGCGGCGGCGAGCAGGAGCAGGGTCTCACCCGGAAACGGAATGCCGGTGCTCTCGATCAGGATGCCGAGTGCCGCCGACGGATAACCGAGCGTGTCGACGATCGCGGTCCAGTTCAAGAGCCTTCATATACTGGACGACCCGATGCCCGAGTACGGCGATCACGAAGCGACCGACGACCCACTGCAGGTCCTGCGTCATTCGACGGCGCACCTTCTCGCGGCGGCGGTCACGGAGCTTTATCCGGGCGCGAAATACGCGATCGGCCCCGCGATCAAGGAGCCGCCCGGCTTCTACTACGACTTCGACTTCGACAGGCCGATATCCGAAGCCGACCTGCCCGCGATCGAGTCGCGAATGCGCAGGATCGCTCAGGAAGGACGGCCTTTCGAGCACGAGATCCTGCCGCGCGAGGAGGCCATCGAGGAGTTCCACAGGCGCGGTCAGGACTACAAGCTCGAGCTGATCAATGACAAAGTTTCGGGCGACGGCGTGAGCGTCTACCGCACCGGCGATTTTCTCGACCTCTGCCTCGGCCCCCACGTGAAGTCGACGCGCGACCTCAAGGCATTCAAGCTGCAGCGCGTCTCGGGCGCCTACTGGCGGGGCGATGAGAAGAAGCCGCAGCTCACTCGCATCTACGGAACAGCGTGGCAGTCGCAAAAAGAGCTCGACGACTATCTGAAGCTGCTCGAAGAAGCCGAGAAGCGCGACCACAAGAAGCTGGGCAAGGAGTTGAAGCTCTTCGCGGTCGACGATCGTGTTGGTCCTGGGCTACCGCTCTGGCTGCCCGATGGCGCGACCATCCGCCGAGAGCTCGAGCGCTTCATCGTGGACGAGGAGCTGTCCCGCGGATACGTGCATGTGCGCACGCCTGACGTCGCGCGGCTCGATCTGTTTCGTCAGAGCGGACACGCGCAGCTCTACCGCGAATTCATGTATCCGCCGATGGTGTTCGAGGATGGGGAGGAGCTCGAGCTGCGGCCGGTGAACTGCCCGCACCACATCGTCGTATACCAGACCGAGCTGCGCAGCTACCGCGACCTTCCGCTCCGCATCGCAGAGATCGGCAACAACTGGCGCTACGAACGCTCGGGCACGCTCGCGGGCATGAACCGGGTGCGCATGTTCGGGCTCAACGACGCTCACATCTTCTGCACGCCCGAGCAGCTGATGGAAGAGGTGCGAGGGGCCATCGACATCGCTCTGTACTTCTCGAAGGTGCTCGGCATCGACGAGTTCTACTACCGCGTGTCGACGCGAGACGACGTCAAGGAGAAGTGGCTCGGCGGCGAGGAGCAGTGGCAGGAGGCACAGGCCGACCTGATGGAGGCGCTGGAGTCGATGGGGCAGACCTACCAGGTGGGCGTGGGCGAGGCCGCGTTCTACGGGCCAAAGATCGACTTCCAGGTCTTCGACGCCCACCGCCGCGAGTTCACAAACTCCACAGTGCAGATCGACTTCCAGCTACCGCAGCGATTCGACCTGGAGTACGTGGCTGAAGACGGCTCGCGCAAGCGGCCGGTCATGGTGCACCGCGGCGCAGCCGGCTCCATGGAGCGCCTGTTCAGCTACCTGATCGAACGCTACGCCGGCGCGTTCCCGACCTGGCTGCATCCCACGCAGGTGGTGGTCGCGGCTGTCAAGGACGAGTTCAACGACTACGCTCGCCAGGTCGGCGCGCGACTGCGCGCGGCGCGTGTGCGCGTGGAGATCGACCAGCGATCCGAACGCCTCGACCGCAAGATCCGCGACGCGAAGCTGAAAAAGGTCCCGTATATCGCCGTGGTCGGAGGCAAGGAGGTCGAGGCGATGCATGTCAACGTCCAGAATCGCGCGGCCGAGAAGGTGGACATGCCGCTCGAGTCGTTCGTGGAGATGATCACCGCGGAGATCGCGGAGCGCCGCCGCCAAACCCAGAGATAACCCGGATAGTCCGGACTATCCGAGGTTCTGAGGGTCAGAAAAGCCTTATAAGCCGGACTAAGCGGGGGTCAGAGGCCGCCTGGGAGCCGGCCGGCGCAGTCGCCCTGCGCGGCGACGGGCACCATCGCGCTGGTCGTCGCCGTCGCAACTCGCGGCTGGTGCTGGGCATCGCCTCCAGAAAGGATGTGGTTGTCGTCGATCCACGTACACGCGAACATCCCGGCGATGGTTGGCGCGCCGATGGTGAACGACGTGCCGTTGTTGTCGACCATCGCCACGAACTGCCCGCCAGGCGACACATATGCAAAGGCCGGGCCATTGAGGGCCAGCGTCTTCACGGTTCCCGCCGTCCAGTTGAGCCACTTGCCCTGCGTGAAGTCCGTGCCGTTCTCGCAGACGACTCCGGAAGGCGAGGGAGGACCGGTGATCGGACAGCTGCTGTAGTCGCCTAGCGTGAAGCGGCGCGTCGCGGTAGCCGGATCGACGACATGTAGCTCGCGAGGGCCGCAGCAGAACGGCCCGCCGCCTTGGGTGCACGAAGGGGTCTTCGCGAGCACGAGGTTGTTGGTTCCGTGCCAGCCGATGGGCCACAACGAGAAGGCGCCGGTCTGGCTGAACAGGTCGAGGTGATTGCCTCCGCCGCTGAGGTTCTCGACGTAAAGGCGCGTCGCGGCGCCGGAAGAGTTGAAGTCGTCGACGATGACCGCGATCCGGGAGTCGTCGGGGCTGACGGAGAACATCGCGCGGCGGGAAGCGCTCGGCGCGGGCACTGTCGTCGCCGTACCCGTGGCGCCATCCGGTCCGAGGTAGTGCACGGCGCCCTGAGCATCCTCGAAGTAGACGCGCGAGCTGCTCGTGCTCAGTGGGGGCGAAGTAACTGCGGCTGCGGCGTTGGCGCACGACGGAGGCGGCGGCGTGCTGACCTGCGCGGACGCGACCACCTTGCCGTCGATGCCGATGATGCTGACCGTGTAGCTGTTCGCCGCCTGGCTGCTGTAGAGGACGCCATAAGCTCCCGTCACCGGCTGAGGCTGGGGCGAGGAGGCGGGAGCCGCCGAGGGCGATGCGGAGGCTGTCGGTGAGGTGGTCTGGCCGGCGGTGCTGTGGGAGCCGCTCGAGGGGGAGCCACCGCACGATGCGGCGATCGCCGCGAGTGCGAGCAGCGTTGCCGCCTTGCTGGGTGCTGAGACGTGGGGCAGCGTTCCCATCGACGAGAGCAACGCCATTTTGCACACGCGGTTACGTTTCCGGTACGATCCACGCTCTGAAGCAGGGCGCCGCCCTCACCCCCAGGGCTCCGGTCCAAACGGGTTCATGAAGCGGACGGCGCTTGCTGTCCGTTTTGTTTTATGTGGATGGAGGAATAGGTAGCAGCACTGAATTTGACCGAGGTAGCGTCCCATAGCGTTTAAAGAGCTAAGGATCAACGATCAGATCCGCAGCTCCGAGGTGCGTCTGATCGATGACCAGAACAACCAGCTTGGCGTGCTGTCACTCGACGCCGCCTTGCGCATCGCCAACGAGAAGGGACTCGACCTCGTGGAAGTCGCTCCGCAAGCGAGCCCGCCCGTCTGCCGCCTGATGGACTACGGACGTTACAAGTTCGAGACTGTCAAGCGGGAGAAGGACCAGCGCCGCAAGCAGAACGTCATCAAGCTCAAGGAGATGAAGTTGCGGCCGAAGGTCGCCGAGCACGATTTCCAGACCAAGTTCAAGGGTTTGCGACAGTTCCTCGAGGCAGGAGAGAAGGTCAAGGTGACGATCATGTTCAGGGGCCGCGAGATGGTCCATCAGGAGATCGGCAGGAGGATCCTGGAGCGGGTGGCGGACGACGCCAAGCCGTTCGCGGTCATCGAGCGCCAGCCGCTGCTCGAGGGCAAGAACCTGTTCATGATCCTGGCGCCGTCGCGGCCAGGAGCCGTCGTGCCAAAGGAGCAGGCCGCAACCAGTGCCTAAGCTCAAAACTCAGAAAGGCATCGCCAAGCGAGTGCGCGTGACCCGCAACGGCAAGCTGGTCCGACGTAACTCGTGGATGAGCCACCGCCTGCACCAGAAGTCGAAGAAGCACAAGCGCAAGGACCACACGGAGCAGCCCGTCGCGAAGGCTGACAGCAAAGCCGTCCGCCGGGCGCTCGGGGTGTAGATGGCCAGAGTCAAGCGTGGCGTCCCGGCGCACCGCCGGCACAAGAGGATCCTGGACCGGGCGAAGGGATTCCGCCTGTCCAAGAAGCTGCTCTTCCGGCCCGCCAACGAGGCGGTCCTGCACGCCCTCGCGTACGCCTTCCGCGACCGCCGCCGCCGCAAGCGCGAGATGCGCCGGCTGTGGATCGCGCGGATCAACGCGGCGTCCCGGCAGTCGGGACTGCCCTACAACAAGCTGATGCACGGCCTTCGCCAGGCCGGTGTGGAGATCGACCGCAAGATGCTGGCTGACCTGGCCGTGCGTGACAGCGGTTCCTTTGCCCGGCTGGTGGAGGTTGCCAAGAACAACCTCTGACCAGCTGATCTCCAGTCCGGCCAACGAGGTCGTCCGTCGATTGCGACGCCTCGCTGCGCGGCGCGAGCCAGGCCTCGTCCTCCTGGAAGGTCCGCGCGTGCTCTCCGAAGCGAAGGCTGCGGGGCTCAGGTTCGAGCTCATCGCGGTGCGTGAGGGCGACAAGCTGCCGTTCCACACTGAGGACCGCGTGACATTGACCGCCACCGCGTTCCGCGCCGCGACGCAAACCGTCACGCCTCAAGGCGCCATCGCCATCGCCCATGTGGACGAGGCGTCGCCCACCGAGGCGATCGACGCCGCGCGCGGCGCTCGCTGGCCGCTCGTGGTGCTCGATCGTGTGCAGGACCCTGGCAACGTCGGCGCGATCGCACGCACCGCCGCCGCCGCGGGAGCGCCCGCAATCGTGGTGCTTCCGGGAACGGCCGACCCCTACGGACCAAAAGCAGTGCGCGCATCGGCGGGCAACGTGTTTCGGCTGAAGGTCGCCAAGGCGCACTGGAAAGACCTCGCCGAGCTCGACGGCTACGGCGCCGCTGCGACCGGCGGTGCACCGCTTGCCGAGGCGCCGATAGAGTCAGCGGGCATGATCGTGCTCGGCAGCGAGGCGCACGGCCTGTCGCGCCAGGACCTGAGGCTTGTGACCGTGCCGCTCACGGAAGGCGTGGAATCGCTGAACGTCGCCGCGGCCGCGGCTCTCATCCTGTTCGAGATCCGGCGGCGGAGGACGACATGAGCGACCCCTCAGCCCTTACCGGCCAGGCGCTCGCCGCGATCGGCATGGCGCAGACCGCGCGTGAGCTCGATCAGCTCGAGACCGTGTACCTCGGCCGCAAGAGCGGCCGCGTGAGCAAGTTGCTCGAAGGCATCGGCTCGCTGGGCGTGAAGGAGAAGGCTGCGCTGGGCAAGGCGGTCAACGAATCCAAACGCGCGATCGAGGCAGGGCTCGCAGCCCGACGTGCAGAGCTCGAATCCGCGCGATTGGCGGACCTCGCCGAGACCGAGGCCATCGACATCACATTCCCCGGCCCGCCTCTGGAGCGCGGCCACATCCACGTCCTCACCCAGGTGCGTAGACAGATCGAGACCGTGCTCGAGGCGCTCGGCTACCAGGTCGAGCTCGGACCCGAGGTCGAGACCGAGTGGTACAACTTCGAAGCCCTCAACATCACCGCGGGCCATCCCGCCCGGGAGAACTGGGACTCGTTCTATTTCAGCCCCGAGCTCCTGCTGCGCGCGCACACCTCGCCCGTGCAGATCCGCGCCATGCAGCGCATCAAGGAGCCGCCGATCTACATCATCACGCCGGGCCGCTGCTACCGCCGCGATGCTCCCGAGGCGACGCGCCTTCCTTATTTCTCTCAGGTTGAGGGCCTCGCGGTCGACAAGGGCCTGACGGTCGGCGATATGAAGGGCACGCTGCTGTACATGATCCAGTCGCTCTACGGGGTCGACCGCAAGGTCCGGGTGCGCCCGAGCTACTTTCCCTTCACCGAGCCGAGCTTCGAGTTCGACGTCTCATGCGGCCTCTGCGGCGGGCTGGGGTGCAAGAGCTGCCGGCACAAGGGATGGCTCGAGGTCGGCGGCTGTGGCATGGTGCACCCGCAGGTGCTGCGCAACGGCGGCATCGACCCGACGCGCTGGAACGGCTACGCGTGGGGTTTCGGCATCGAGCGCATGGCGATGCTGAAGCACGACGTCGACGACATCCGCCTCTTCTACGAGTCAGACCTGCGGTTCCTGGAGCAGTTCTGAGTGCCGACGAGAGACGCATCCCCGGATAGTCCGGACAATCCGAACATCACACCTACCGAAATCCCGGTTGGTCCGGACGATCCGACATCCGGAGGTTCGGGAGGCTAGTCATGCGCATCAGCTACGAGTGGCTCGGTGATTTCGTCGACCTCGACGGCGTCACGCCCCAGGAGGCCGCCGAGGTCCTGACGCGGCTCGGCATCGAGGTCGAGTCGCTGACGATGGTCGACCTGTCGGAGATCGTCATTGGCAAAGTCCTGGAGCAGAAGCCTCATCCGAAGTCGCGCAACCCGCTCTGGATCCACCAGGTCGACGTCGGCGGTCGGGTGATGCAGATCATCGCGGGCGCCCCCAACGCTGTTCCGGGCTCGATCGTCCCTGTCGCGATGCCGGGCACGACGGTCCCCAACGGGAAGGTCGTGAAGGATATGAACATCGCGGGCGAGAAAGCCAGCGGCATGCTCGCGTCAGCGGCGGAGCTCGGCCTGGGGGACGACCACTCCGGGATCCTCATCCTCGACCGCGGCACACCCGGCCAGCCGCTGACTTCGGTGATTCCAAGCCAGGCGATCATGGAGGCGGAGATCACCTCCAACCGGCCCGACTGCATGGGCCACTTCGGGGTCGCGCGTGAGCTGGCTGCGGGGCTGGACCGGCCGGTCAAGCGCGACTTCATGCCCGCGTTCACGGGCAAGGCAGACCCCCCCGGCCGTGAGCTGGTGCAGGTGACGATCGACGATCCCGAGCTCTGCAGCCGATACATCGGGGCGGTCATCAAGGGTGTTCGAGTCGGTCCAGGGCCGGACTGGATGCAGCGCCGCCTGCGCGCCGCGGGCGTGCGACCCATCAACAACATCGTCGACATCACCAACTACGTTCTGCTCGAGTACGCGCAGCCGATGCACGCATTCGACCTCGCCCGGCTGAACGGTCCCGCGATCCACGTGCGGCGTGCGAGGGAGAAAGAGCAGCTGCTCGCCCTCGATGGGATCGTCCGCGACCTGACCCCCGACATGCTCGTCATCGCCGACGCGCTGCGGCCGGTGGCGCTCGCGGGCGTGATCGGCGGGGAGGAGAGCGCCGTCACGAGCGCCACGACCGACGTGCTGGTCGAGTCGGCCACATTCAACGGTCCCAACGTGCGCCAGACCTCCCGGGCCCTGGGCCTGCGCACCGAGGCCTCAGCGCGGTTCGAGCGCAATCTGCCTCCCGAGCTGGCGCTCGCGGGTGCGCGGCGGGGTGCGTCGTTGATCGCCGAGCTGGCCGGCGGAACGGTGCACCGCGATTGGGCGGACGTCTATCCACGCCCGCAGGAGCCTGTGCGCATCAACCTGCGGCCCGCGAAGATCGACGAGATCCTCGGCACACACGTGCCCCTCGAGGAAGCAGAGGCGATCCTCAAGCGACTCAACTTCCACGTCAACGTCCGGAGCGACGGCGAGTGGGACGTGCTCCCGCCGGTCTTCCGGCTCGACGTCTCCATCCCTGAGGACCTCGTCGAGGAGGTCGGCCGAGTCTATGGATACGACCGCGTGCCCCCGACGCTGCCCGGCCGCCGGCACGAGGAGTGGACCGCGTCGTCACCGAGCATGGACCGCAAGCTCGATGCGGTGCGCGAGGTCCTGGCGGGTGCGGGCTATACGGAGACGTGGAACCCGGCGCTGGTTTCGGGTCGAAAGCTCGAGGAGCTGCGCATCGCCGCGCACGCGATGCGGGTCTCCAACCCGATCAGCGACGACATGGACACGCTTCGCACGTCGCTGCTGCCTTCCTTGATCGACGTGCTGGCGCTCAACCGCGACCGAGGCAAGCTCGAGGTGCGCGTCTACGAGATCGCGGCTGCATACCTCGCCAAGGTGGGGGAGAAGAACACTCAGCCAGACGAACCTCTGCGTGTGGCGGCCGTGGCGGCGGCGGGGGTTTCGGCAGACGAAGGGCGGGGCGCCTTCTACAAGATGAAATCAGTCGTCGACGGCTCAGTGGCTTCGCTGTCAGCGCCTGGGTGCACCTATGACCGCGCATCGAGCGAGCTGTTTCATCCAGGACGGTGCGCGGCGGTGGTCCTCGGTGGCCGGCAGCTGGGTTACATCGGCGAGCTGCACCCGAGCGTGACCTCCCACGCGCACATCGACGGAAGAGTTGTGGCATTCGAGATCGACCTCGAGCCGGTGCTCGCAGCGTCGCGGATCGCGCACGCGCAGCCGCTGCCTCGCTTTCCGGCGGTCGAGCGCGACCTCGCGGTCGTGGTCGAGGAAACCGTCGCCGCAGGCGTTTTGCTGGGGACCATCAAGGAGCTGGCCGGCGACTTGCTCGAGCAGGCTCAGGCGTTCGATGAATACCGTGGATCGCAGGTTCCGGACGGGTACAAAAGCATCGCATTTACCTTGACTTTCCGGAGCCCGGAGCGCACCCTGACGGACGCCGAAGTGGACACAGCGATGTCGGTGATCAGACTGGGGCTGGAGAAAAGACACCGCGCCAGGTTCCGCGAGTGAATTCGGGCGCGGATGCAGCACGCGCTAGCGTGCCTTCTGGATTTTTGCGGGGGAAGCACACCAAGTGACCTGGGTCGACATCTTTCCGTTCGTGCTGCTCATCGTCTACGGCGTCGGCGGGTTGTTCACCGGTCTGATCCGCCGCTTCATCGGCCTGGCCGCGCTGTTCATCGCGGTGTGGGCCGCCACCAACATGGGCCTACAGGCGGGCGCCATCCTGCAGCAGACCTCTTCGGTGAGCGAGGTTTCCGATGGTCGGATCTACGGCTTCTTCGGAATGATCGCAGCGATCCTGCTGCTGGTCGAGGTCGCGACGCAGATCGCGCACAGGCAGATTCAGATCCAGGCGGTGGTCCTCAACCGGACGCTGGGCGTGGCGCTTGGCTTGCTGACGGCTTACCTTCTCTCGGTCGTCCTCGTATACGAGCTCGGCGCCGCCGGTAACCCGATCGGCGGATCCCAGCTCGACACGCTGCAGCAGAACGTCCGCGACGGGGTCCAGCACTCGCTCTTCATGGCCAAGCTGGTCGACGCGATCGACAAGCCGGTCATCGCCCTGTTCCAGCCTCTGCTGCCCGGTGACCCGCAGATCTACTTCGGTCCGAACCCGGTCACTCCCTAGCGCCTCTAGACTCTGGCCGGTTGAGCAGCGAGTTTTTCAATCGCCTGCGCGAGCGGGCGGTCGAGATTCATGTCGGGGATCACCTGCGTTCGCGGCTCGAGCGCGGCGATCGGATGCGCGTCAAGCTCGGGTTGGATCCGACCGCGCCAGACCTGCATATCGGCCACCTGGTCGTGCTCGACACCCTGCGCATGTTCCAGGACGAGGGCCACACCGTGGTCGTGATCATCGGCGACTACACCGGGCTGATCGGCGACCCGAGCGGACGATCCGCAACGCGGCCGATGCTGAGTGAAGAGGAGATCGCCCGCAACGCCGAGACCTATTTCAGACAGCTCGAGATCGTCCTCGACCGCGGCAAGATCGAGGTGCGCCACAACTCGGAGTGGCTGGCCTCGATGACGGCGGCGGACATTCTGCGGTTGATGGCCAGGGCGACGCTGCAGCAGGTCCTGCAGCGCGAGGACTTCTCCGACCGGGTCAAGGACGGGACGCCGATCAGCGCGCACGAGATCCTCTATCCCTTCAACCAGGCCTACGACTCAGTGGCGATCAAAGCGGACGTCGAGATCGGCGGCACCGACCAGCTCTTCAACCTCCTCTTCGGCCGCGAGATCCAGAAGGCCTACGGACAGGAGCCGCAGGACATCGCGGTGTTTCCGCTGCTCGAAGGCATCGACGGCGTGCAGAAGATGGGCAAGTCACTCAACAACTACATCGGTCTGACCGAACCGCCCGAGCAGATCTACGGCAAGACGATGTCGATCCCGGACAACCTGATCGAGAAGTACGTGCGATTGGTGTCAGGCGTCGGGCGTCGCGAGCAGGACGAGATCCTCGCGATGAAGCCGCGCGACGCGAAGGCCGCGCTCGCGCGCGGGCTGGTGAACCGTCTGCACGGCGACGCGGCCGCGCGCCGCGCCGAGGACGACTTCAACACGAAGTTTCGCAAGCGTGAGATTCCGGCCGAGAGGGAGCAGTATCACAAGTCACCGGCCGACCTGGTCAACCTCCTGGTGGATACCGGCATAGCGAACAGCCGTAACGACGCGAGACGATTGGTCGAGCAGGGCGGCGTGCGGATCAACGGGGAGAAGGTCGGACTCGACGCGACCCCCGTCAAGGGCGACGTCGTGTCGGCCAGAAGGCGGTACATCGAATTAAAATGAGCGAAAGCATGTTCGGAGGCTTTTCCTGATGTCCGGCCATTCCAAATGGGCCGGGATCAAGCACAAGAAGGCCGTCGTCGACGCCAAGCGCGGTCAGGCGTTCACGCGCGCCAGCCGTGAGATCACCATCGCGGCGCGCGAGGGCGGCGGCAACCCCGACGGCAACTTCCGCCTGCGCCTGGCGGTTTCGAAAGCGCGCGAGATCAACATGCCGGCCGACCGCATCAAGAACGCGATCCAGCGCGGCACCGGCGAGCTCGCCGGCGATCGGCTCGAAGAAGTCCGTTACGAGGGCTACGGGCCTTCCGGCGTCGCGGTCATGGTCGACACGCTGACCGACAACCGCAACCGCACGTCCGCCGCTGTGCGGCACCTGTTCAGCAAGGGCGGCGGCAACCTCGGTGAGACCAACTCCGTGGGATGGATGTTCGAGCGCAAGGGCGTCATGACCGTCAGCGCCGGCAAACACGATCCCGAGGAAGTCGGCCTGGCCGCGATCGAAACGGGCGCCGATGATGTTCAGGTCGACGGCAAGTCGGTCGAGATCACCACATCGCCTTCCGCATTCGAGAAGGTGAAGGCTGCGGTCGAGGCGCTCGGGGTCACCGTGGAGAACGCGGAGATCACGATGCAGCCGAAGCAAACGGTGGCTGTTGGCGAAGACAAAGCGGCAGCAGTCCTGAGGCTTGTGGAATCACTCGAGGAGGACGACGACGTCCAGCAGGTTTACGCCAACTTCGACATTCCCTCTGACGTCCTTGAACGCGTTGCAGCACAGGTGTAGAACCTGATGGACAGATGCCTGCGCAAAACATCGGGCTGATACTGGGCGTCGACCCTGGGCTCGCCGGCACCGGCTTTGCTTTGTTCGCCGAGCCCAACCTCGTGCTTTCATGCAGCACCGTCGTCACGATCCCCGGCCGCGACGGGGCTCGGCTGCTGACCATCACGAATCATCTCCGCGCGCTGATCGCCGACAACCCGCCGGCTGAGGCATCGATCGAGGAGATATTCATGGGGCGCAACGCGACGAGCGCGGTGGGCGTGGCGCAGGCGCGCGGCGCCATTCTCAATGTGCTCGAGGAATGTGGTGTCCCCGTCTTCGAGTACAAGCCGAGCCAGGTCAAGGTCATCCTCACCGGCTATGGCAACGCCGACAAATCGCAGATTGGGCGGATGCTGGCCGCGCAGGTGAAGCTGCCAGAGGGCAAGCTCGACGACCACGCGCGGGACGCGATCGCGATCGCGCTCTGCCATGCGCGCAGTCGCCGTTTTGCGAGAGCCGCCATAAGGTGATCGCGCATCTCGACGGGGTCGTGCGGCGTGCAGGCCCAGATTTCGTCGTGGTCGACGTGGGCGGAGTGGGATACCTGGTCGCGGTCGCAGCGCAGACGCGCCAATCGCTCCCGCCGCCCGGAGGCGAGGTCGAGCTCCACATCCACACGCACGTGCGCGAGGACCAGTTCTCGCTCTACGGCTTCACGACGGTCGACGAGCTCGACATGTTCGAGATGCTGATCCAGGTCGACGGCGTCGGTCCGAAGGTCGGGCTCAACATCCTCAGCGCCGCCAGTCTCGAAGTTCTGAAGCGCGCCATCATGAGCGAGGATGCAGCCCCGATCCGGCGAGCCAGCGGCGTGGGTCCGCGCACAGCGGCCAAGGTGATCATTGAGCTCAAGCCTCGACTCGACGCGGTGGCGGCGCTCGAGGTCGTGCCCCGCGCGGCCGCCGTGGCCGGCGACGGGGCAGTGCCGAAGGCCGTCGAGTCCGCCCTCCGCAACCTCGGCTACACGTCGCAGGAGGCGCGAGACGGGATCGAGTCGGTCGACTGGAAGACGTCGCCGTCGACCCAGGAAGCGCTCGCGGTGGCGCTGAGGTCGCTCGGACGGAAATGACAAAAGACAAGATCCTCGACGCGAAAGCCGATGACGAGCAGTTCGACCTCACGCTGCGTCCGCGCTTCCTCACGGAGTACGTGGGCCAGCAGCAGGTGCGGGAGAACCTCAGCATCCTTCTCGAAGCGGCGCGCCGCCGCGACGAGCCCGTCGAGCACGTGCTGCTGTGCGGGCCTCCGGGTCTCGGCAAGACGACCCTCGCCCACATCATCGCCAACGAGCTCGGAGTGTCGATCAAGGTGAGCTCTGGACCCGCGATCGACCATCAGGGCGCGCTCGGTTCGATCCTTCTCAACCTCACCACGCGTGACGTGTTCTTCATCGACGAGATCCACCGCCTGAGCACGGTGGTCGAGGAGTCGTTATATCCGGCTCTAGAGGACTTTCGTTTCGACGCGGTGCTCGGCAAGGGGGTGGGAGCGAGCGCCGCGACGCTTCCGCTGCCGCATTTCACGTGCGTCGGTGCGACCACCCGGCAGGGCCTGCTGAGCGGCCCGCTTCGCGATCGTTTCGGCGCCGTGTACCGGCTCGACTTCTATACGAAGGCGGAGCTGGAAAAGATCGTCAGCCGGTCGGCGCGAATCCTGGACATCGAGATTCACGACGACGCCGTCTCCGAGATCGCCCGCCGCGCCCGCGGCACTCCACGAATCGCCAACCGTTTGCTGCGACGCGTCCGCGATTACGCGCAGGTGAGGGGCGACGGCCGAGCCACGCTCGACGCCACACGGCAGGCGCTGGGGATGCTGGCGATAGACGAGATCGGCCTGGAGTCCCTCGACCGGCAGCTGCTCGAGAACCTGATCCTCAAATTCAAAGGCGGGCCCGTCGGCCTGGACACTCTCGCCACCTCGCTTTCGGAGGAGCCCGAGACGATCGAGGACGTCCACGAGCCGTACCTGATCCAGATCGGGTTCGTCGCCCGAACCGCTCGGGGCCGCATCGCCACCGAGCTTGCCTACGAGCACCTGGGGCTCATACCACCCCGCCGCGAAACTCAGCAGACGAGCCTGCTGTAGATAAGAGGTGGCTGATGTCGGGCGCCTGCTTCTCGTCTTCGGCGTGCTGCTGGTGGTGATCGGCGGGGCGCTGATGCTGTTCGGCCGATTGCACCTCCCGGGCGATTTCACCTTTCGGAGCGGGAACGTGACCGTCTACGTTCCGCTTGCGACCAGCATCATCCTGTCGATCGTCGCGACGATCGTCCTGAACCTCGTATTCCGGCAGCGCTAGACCGTGAAAAACACAGCCTGAACCCGCGCATGCACTTCTCACGAGGCGTTTGCCGGCCTGCGGGTTCAGGCGTCTGCGAACGAGGGCGCCGTATGGCCCGGGTCTCGCGGGCCCCGGGCCGCCGCGGCGCCATCCTTCGCGCCGGTAGACTGGTTCGCCGCCCATGCAGTTAGTTCTCAGCTGGCCGATCCGCCTTTTCGTCGTGGCTGTGCTCGTCTTTTCGCTGTTCGTCGACGGCGCCGGCTACGTCTACCGGATCGCGAACCACTATCCGCTGACCGGCAATGTTCAGGGTCTGCCGCCGAACTTCGGAGGCCTGCAGCTCTTCTTCCACAAGGGCCTCGACCTCGCCGGCGGTACGCACATCGACTACCAGCTCACGAACTTTCCGGCCGGCCAGAGCCGCGCCGACGTGCAGCAGCGCGCGATCCAGGTCATCAACAAGCGCGTCAACGCGCTCGGCGTAAGCGAGCCTGAGATTCGCGGCGCCGGGAGCAACTACGACCGGATCACGGTCGACCTCGCCGGCGTCACCGCCAGCGACGCGCAGAAGACGATCGGCGCCGTCTCGAAGCTCGTCTACACGAAATGGGTGCCGGATGCCAAGGTGACGGGCGGATCCGAGCCCGGGTACAAGCCTCAGCTCACGGGCCTGACGGGCGACGACATTTCGAGCGCCAGCGCATCGATCGACAGCACCGGTACGAGCTGGGTGGTGAACGTGAGCTTCACCGGCACCGGCGCGACTAAATTCGACAACCTCACGCGCGACAACGTCAACGCGTGTCCTGGCGACCCCAACACGTCCGCGACCGCCAACTGCCCACAGCGCCACCTCGCGATCTGGCTCGACCTTACCCAGCAGGACATCGACAACTGGGAGGACCCCTCATACGTCGCCAAGGTCAGCGCCCCGTACGACCCGCAGTGTCTCGCCACGCGGGTGGAGGGGACGGTCTGCGGCAAGTTCCTCACCGACCCGATCACGCTGCAGGAGATCGCGGGCGGCCAGGCGACCATCTCCGGAGCTTTCACGCAGCAGAGCTCCAACGACCTGGCGACGGGCATCAACTCCGGCTCCCTTCCGGTGGACCTGGTCGCGCTGGACGTGACGCAGGTGAGCGCGACGCTGGGCGCTCAGTCCGTGAAGCTGAGCCTCGCCGCCGGTCTGCTCGGCCTCGCGATCGTCGTGATCTTCATGATCGTCTACTACCGCCTGCCTGGATTCCTGGCGAGCCTGGCGCTGCTCTTCTACGCGGGCGCCGTGCTTGCTCTGTTCAAGACGATTCCCGTGACCCTGACGCTTGCGGGCATCACCGGGTTCATCCTCTCCGTCGGTATGGCGGTCGACGCGAACGTGCTGATCTTTGAACGCTTCAAGGAAGAGGTGCGCGCGGGCAGGACGATCACCGCCGCCGTCGACGCCGCGGTGCGCCGCGCGTGGCCGGCGATCCGCGACTCGAACACGTCGACTCTTATCACCTGCATCATCCTCGGCTTCGTCGGTCCGTCCGTCGTCAAGGGGTTCGCGATCACGCTCGCGATCGGTGTGCTCGCGAGCCTCGTCTCATCCATCGTCGTGACCCACAACCTGCTGGCGATCGTGCTCGCGGGCAGCGGGTTCCGGCGCGGGGCTTTGCTCGGAGTCGACCGTGTCCGAACTACCTGACGTGACGCCGCAGCAGCAGGTGGCGGACATGGTCGAGGACGGCAAAAGCCAGCAGGCGGCCGTGATCGCGCCCGTCGCCGAACGCCGAGTCCGAAAGTTCAACCTGATCGGCCGGCGCAACATCTTCTTCGCGATCTCGCTGGTCGTGATCATCCCCGGGATCATCTCGATGTGGCACAACCACTTCCTCCTCGGGATCGACTTCCAGGGCGGCACCGAGATCACGGCCAACTTCCAGAACCATCCGACGATCGCTCAGGTCACGACCGCGGTCGACGCCGAGGGTCTCAATGGTTCCGTGATTCAAACCACTGCCGGCGGCTACATCCTTCGCTTCCCGCCGCTGAACGCCGCCCAGACCAACAAGGTGCAGGCCGACATGGCAAAGGCCCTGGGACCGATGACGGTGCAGCAGATCTTGTCCGTGGGGGGCACGATCGCCGGGGAGACGATCGAGCTGTCCCTGCTGGCCGTGGTCATCGCCTCCGTCGCCATCCTTCTTTTGCTCGCGATTCGATTTCGCAACGTCCCGGGCGGATGGCGCGCGGGATTTCAATTCGGCGGTTCAGCCCTCGCGGCCCTCCTCCACGACGTGTTTGTCCTGAGCGGCCTGTTCTCGATCTTTGGAACGGTTCTGCACTGGCAGGTCGGCGAGATCAACGCCTACTTCGTGACCGCGGTGCTGACGGTCGTCGGCTTCTCGGTACACGACACGATCGTGGTCTTCGACCGGATCCGGGAAAACCTGCGTGTGAGCCAGCGACTGTCCTTCGAGCAAGTCGTGAACCTGAGCGTGATGCAGACCGCGGCCCGGTCGATCATCACGAGCTTCACCGTGGTGCTGGTCCTGGCGGCCATCTTCATCTCGGGCCAGCCGTCGCTTCAGGGCCTGGCGCTGGCGCTGCTCATCGGCATCGTGTCGGGCACGTACAGCTCGATCTTCAACGCCGCGCCCCTGCTGGTCGTCTGGCGGAGACTGCAGCCGCTGCGCTGACCTGCGCCACCACAGTGTCCGGCCGGCTGAAAATGTCCGACGCCGTGAATCGCAACACGGTGTAACCGGCGCTGATCAGCATGTTCTGCCGCCGGTTGTCCTCGATGAGCCGGTCGCGATGATTGCCTCCGTCGAACTCGACAACGAGGCGGGTGCGATCGTAGTACATGTCCGCGCGCCCAACAAACCGACCGTGCGAATCAACGAGAGACCTCTGCACCTCCGGCCGTGGCAAACCGGCCTTCAAGAGCAGCCACCGGAGTCTTGTCTCCATTGGTGACTCAGCCGCCTCCGCCAACGGACCAAGCAAACGCATGCAAACAGATTGCGCGTGAATTAGTGCCGGTCTGTCCGTCAGCTTCAGCCGCACGGCCGCGTCCATGAGCGCGAGCGCTTCCACGCCCTTGAGCCGGGGACAGAGATCGGACAACGTCCTGAGCGCGGAAGTGACACGCACACCTCGGACTGTCACATAGTCGCCGAGACCAATCTCAGAGCGGCGAACCATAAGGCCTGGGCGAGACCGCACTCCGGAACGTGACGGAACAACAACCTCGATCGGATCAAACGGGTCGGTGTGCATACCCAGCGCCCATGCGGCCGTGCATCCTGAGTAGACAGCTCCCGCCGGCAACAAACGATGCAGCACGATGAGCGTTTTCCACGGGTCCTGGATCAACCCAGCCCAGCAGTAAAGTCCGCGGCTGAGACGAGTCCAGGAGCTTCCGCGAAGCGCAGTGGGAGTGACGCCGGCGGCGCATGCCTCCTCGAGAGTGAAAGGGCCTGCCTTCAAAACGCTTGGAACATGAGCCTTGCGTGGCACCAAACGAAGGTTGCTACATGGACGCGCGGGTGCCAACCCAACCTGTTAAGAGCCTGTCTGGCGGCAAAAGTGTGTATCCAGCGCCGCGATAGACCTTTTTGCCGCCCCGCTGGCGCCGCGTTGGCGGCTCAGCGCCCGGCTGGCGCCCGGCCTCCGGCTGGTAAGGTAAATCCGAGAACACCGGACATGCCGACCTGGCCCATAGCGTCGATCAAAGAGCTGCTCGAGCCCACCATCAAACACATGGGCTACGAGCTGTACTCACTCGACCAGTCAGGTCAGTCGGGACGGACTCTCCGCATCTCGATCGACCACAATGACCCGATCACGATTGAAGACTGCGAGCGGGTGAGCAGGGTTGCCGGTCCATTGCTCGACCACGCCAACCTGATCAACGGTCCGTACGACCTCGAGGTCTCCTCTCCAGGCGCCGAGCGCCCGCTTCGAAGCCGAAATGATTACGCGCGTTTCAACGGAAAGCGCGTCAACATCCGCTATCGGAGTGGTGAGTCCGACGGCGTTGTCGAGGGACAGCTGATCGCGGTCGATGACGCGGGGATCGCAGTGCAGGCGCCCGGCCTACGAGGTAGGGCACCGGTGATCACTCATATCGGATGGGAAGACGTTGTCGCGGGCAGGCTCGCGGTCGCCATCTGAACCGTCCACCCAGACGCTGGCCGAGGCGCTTACCGCGCTTTGCGCCGAGGTCGGCATTCCCTTCGAGGAGATGCTGCACACCGTGGAGGTCGCCCTCGCAGCCGCATACACACGCGCCTTCAACCCCCCCGGGCAGGTCACCGTACGGCTCGACACCACGACCGGCGCGCTCGAGGTGCGCAGCCGGGTGATCAGGTCTGACGGAACCATCGTCGAGCGGGAGCTGCCCTCAGAGGACTTCAAGCGGATGGCTGCGCAGACCGCCAAGCACGCGGTCCTGCGCCACATCCATGACCTGGAGCGCGACAAGGTGCTGCGCGACGTCGCCGAGCATCGCGGCGAGCTGGCCAGCGGCGTCGTCGACCGCATCGAGGGCGGCGTGGTCTACGTCGACCTCGGCAAGGCTGAAGGGGTGATGCCGCCCGAAGAGCAGATCCCGGGCGAGCAGCTCCATCCGGGGCGCCCGGTTCTGGTCGTCATCCTCGACCCTCAGCAAAACCGGCGGCAGGCCCAGGTGCGCGTTTCGCGAGGATCGCGCTCCTTCGTGCACCGGCTGCTCGAGGCGGAGGTTCCCGAGATCAAGGCGGGAACCGTCCAGGTGCGCGCCATCGCCCGCGAGCCCGGCCTGCGGACGAAGATCGCGGTGTCGTCAAGCGAGCCTGGTCTTGATCCGGTCGGCGCCTGCGTGGGGCCGAAGGGCGTGAGGCATCGTGCGCTCCTCAGCGAGCTCGCCAACGAGCACGTCGACATCGTGCCGTGGTCGGAAGACCCGGAACAGTTCGTCGCGGCGGCGCTGGGCCCCGCCAAGGCGGAAAAGGTCACGATCGACCGGGTCACTCGAACCGCGACCGTGCTCGTGCCCAGGGCGCAGCTGTCTCTGGCCATCGGCCGGGACGGGCAGAACGCACGGTTGGCGGCCAAGCTCACCGGCTTCAGGATCGACATCAAGCCAGGTGAAGGCGATGGGGAAGCACCGCCCGGTTAGGACTTGCGTCGCCTGTCGCAAGGAGGCGGGCAAGGCCGAGCTGGTCCGAATAGTCCGCCGGCCGGACGGCTCGGTTGGGCTCGACCTCAGCGGCAGAGAAGCCGGTCGCGGAGCCTATCTGCACGCCTCGGGGGAGTGCCTGGACAAGGCCAGGAAGCGGCGCTCGCTGGACCGGGCGCTGGGCGTAACCGTGCCCGTCGAAGTCTGGGAGCGCCTGGCCGTCTAGGTTTCGAATTCGGCTCCGGCGGCATAATCAGTAGTTCCGGCATGAAGGCACACGAACTCGCACGCGAACTTGGGATCAGCCAGAAGGAGCTGGTCAACTTCCTGCAGCAGCGCAGGCTGACCCGCAACGCCGCCGCGCCCCTGGCGCCCGGCGCGATCGAGGCTGCCCGCTCCGCCTTCAAGCCGACCACGGTCATCACCAAGATCGAGACCAACGGCGACCGCCGGGCCGTGCTGCCGCCCAACCTGTCCGTCAAGGACCTGGCGGAGAAGCTCGGCGTCAGCCCCGTCGACGTCATCAAGAAGCTGATGTCGTCCCGCATCTTCGCCAACATGAACCAGGTCATCGACTTCGCCACGGCCGAGATCGTGGCCGACGAGTTCGGCTTCACGGTCGAGCCGGTGGCGAGCGAGGACGTCGTCGCGGTCGAGTCCGGCGGGGATGGGGGGGACGTCGTCACCACCTCCCGCGAGGAGCTCTTCTCGCTCGCGAACGAGGATCCGTCCAAGCTCAAGCCGCGGCCGCCGATCGTCACCGTGCTCGGCCACGTCGACCACGGCAAGACGTCGATCCTCGACGCGATCCGTAAGACCCACGTGGCCGCAGGCGAGGCCGGCGGCATCACCCAGCGCATCGGCGCGTACAAGATCGAGACCGCCGACGGGCACCCTGTCGTGTTCATCGACACCCCGGGCCACGAGGCCTTCACCGCCATGCGCGCACGAGGCGCCCAGGTCACCGACCTCGTCGTGCTGGTCGTCGCCGCCGACGACGGCGTGATGCCCCAGACGGTCGAGGCGATCCACCACGCGCGGGCGGCCAAGGTGCCGATCGTGGTCGCGATCAACAAGATCGACAAGGAAAACGCCAACCCGGACCGGGTTCACCAGCAGCTGGCCGAGCAGGGCATAGTCGTGCGCCACTACGGCGGCGAGCACGAATGCGTGCACCTGAGCGCCCGCACCGGCAAGGGCATCGACGACCTGCTGACCACCATCGTCCTGTCGTCCGACATCCTCGAGCTCAAGGCGAACCCCGACCGCAACGCACTCGGAACGATCGTCGACGCCCACCTCGAGCGCGGTCGCGGACCAGTCGCCACCGTGCTCGTCCAGGCCGGCACGCTCAAGGTCGGGGACGACTTCGTCTGCGGCCATATCTACGGCCGCGTGCGCGCCCTGGCCGATGACCGCGGCCGCAGCGTCAGCGACGCGCCGCCGGCCACGCCGGTGGTCGTATCCGGCATGAGCGAGGTGCCACAGGCAGGCGACATCTTCCAGGTGGTCGGCTCGGAGAAGGCGGCGCGTCAGATCGCGCTGACCAAGCTCATCGAGAGGCGCGCACAGGATGCAGCGCGCGACGTCACGCCGCGCATCACCCTCGAGGACCTGGCCCGGCGCGCCAAGGAAGGCGAGGTCAAAGAGCTCAGCCTCGTGGTCAAGGCGGACGCGCAGGGCACCCTCGAAGCCCTGCTCGCGGCTCTGCAGAAGATCGAAGACCCTGTCGTCGCCATCAAGGTCGTCGGCCAGGGCGTCGGCGCTGTGAGCGATGCCGACCTCCTGCTGGCAAGCGTGTCCAGCGCGATCATCGTGTGCTTCAACCTGAAGCCGACCCCCGCGCAGACCGCTGCGGCCGAGCGAGCCAAGGTCGAGGTCCGCTACTACGACGTCATCTACAAGCTCACCGAGGACGTGGAGCGCGCGGCCAAGGGCCTGCGCGAGCCGACGTACCGTCAGATTCGCGAAGGTAGGGTCGAGGTCATCACCCCGATCAAGATCCCGCGCACCGGCATTATCGCCGGGAGCCGCGTCGTGGAGGGCAAGGTCAGCCGTGGAGGCTGGGTCAAGCTTTTCCGGGGCCGCGAGATGATCCACGAAGGCCGGATCAACTCTCTGAAGCACTTCAAAGAAGATGCGCGAGAGATTCTGGCCGGCCAGGAGTGCGGCATCGGGCTCGAGGGCTGGGAGGACTTCCAGCCCGGCGATGTGATGGAGACGTACCGTCTCGAGCGGGAAGAAATTTAAGCGGACGTGAGTCCGTCAAAGGCGGTGGTCAGCATGACCAGCTACCGCGCAGATCAGGTGGGCGAGCAGGTGCGCGAAGAGATCATGTCGATCATTCGGCGTGACCTGAAGGACCCACGGATCGGATTCGTGAGCATCACCGCGGTCCGCATGTCGCCGGATCTGCGCCAGGCGCGCGTTCGCGTCAGTGTGCTGGGCAGCGCCGATGAGCAAAAAGCATCGATCCGCGGACTCGTCTCGGCCAAGGGATTGATCCGGCACGAGCTCGGCCGCCGGCTGCAGAACCTGAAGTTCTCGCCCGACCTGCGCTTCGAGCTCGACCCGTCGATCGAATACTCGGTCCACATCTCCGAGCTGCTCAGGGAAGTCCTTCCGCATCAGGGGGGTAGCCCGGAAACGCGGGCTTTGCCCGCGTCGGGCGACAGGGGGGACTACCCCCCTGATCAGGAGGTTAGCCCGGAAACGCGGGCTTTGCCCGCGTCGGGCGACACGGGGGACGTCCCCCCAGTTAAGAAGGAGCAAGCGCGATAGCCACCGCGAGACGCGACAAGCCGCACCTGTACGACGAGATCAAGGAGCTGATCGACGCCAACCAGGAGATCCTGATCTTCGGGCACAAGGACGCCGACGGCGACACACTGGGGTGCAGCCTTGCCTTCGCCGAGGCGCTGCGCTCGGAGGGGAAGGAGGTGTGGGTACTGGTACCGCCGCCGCTGCCTCCCATGTACACGTTCCTGCCGGGGTTCGAGGACATCCAGGCCGAGCCGCCGCACGGCATTGATCCGCAGCTCGTCTTCTTCTTCGATTCGGGCAACCTCGAACGCTCGGGCAGCGCCGTGCGAAGCATCGCCGCGCACGCGACGATCATCAACGTCGACCATCACCCGTCGAACACACGCTTCGGCGACATCAACGTCATCGAACCCGATGCGGCGGCGGTCGGACAGATCGTGATGGAGATGCTCGACCACTTCGGCTATCCGATCACGTCGACGATCGCGGCAAACCTCTATGTCGCGCTGCTCACCGACACCGGCGGATTCCGCCACGAGAACACGACACCGCGCGCGCTCGAGGATGCCGCTCGGCTGGCGACGCTGGGGGCCGACCCGGGCCACATCGCGACGCTGGTCTACAAGATGCGGCCGGAGACGACGCTCAAGCTGAGCGGCCTGTCGCTGGCCACGATGCGGGTGGAGATGCAGGGCCGGCTCGCGTGGGCGAAGGTGACCCGCCGAATGCTGCGCGAGGCGGGCGCTGTGATGGCGGAGTC